>Ga0160505_100617_pt1 | contig 19272 bp, 8 predicted proteins | sample DIDeMG_FD_108225 | JGI IMG/M metagenome (GOLD analysis project Ga0160505, IMG submission 108225) | Enriched chicken feces microbial communities from UW Madison campus, WI, USA - DID2874_E49_Stillage MG | ecosystem: Host-associated > Birds > Digestive system > Large intestine > Fecal ... | reverse complement strand
TCTTTTTTTTTTTGTGTTATTCCCCTTTTTTTTTTTTTTTTTTTTTTTCCAATAACTGGAAGGTTCAGAGGTCGCAGTGAATTTGTAGTGAAAGAGGTGGATTGAACAATCCTTGAACAGTTCTTGCTATAAGGGATTCTTTTCTCTGATAAGACTTTTATTACCAGAATTTATGTTATTTTTTAAAATTTCAAGGGTTTGGGGTAAAAACCCCATTTTAGATCTACTTTGTTTTAACAAAATTCATAAAATGGTTGATAGAATAAATATATTAGTTAATTACTATTAAGAACATGCGTGTACAGAGAAAAATGAAAAAAAATGGATATAAGACGTTACTAAATAAACTTAGAAGAGGAGAGCACCGGCAACACCAACAACAGCGGCACCGAGAACAGCGGCGTTCTGACCAGCACCGTTAACCTGGGGGACGGTGGTGTTGGTAGCACCAACAGCAGCAACACCAGTGGAGGCACTAGAAGAGGAAGCACTAGAAGAGGAAGCACCGGAAGAACCGGAGGAGCTGGAAGTGTAGAAGACTCTCAAGGCGACACCGTAGTCCTTGTCGGTAGCGTCGTAGCCGGAAGTCTTGATCTTGTAAATGTTACCATCGGCAACAGCGTAAAAGCCAGAAGAGCCCTCGTAGGTCAGATGGTCAGAGTCGTCGGTGGAGAAAGTAGCACCCTCGGAAGTGAAGACAAGGTTGTTGTCAGAGACAGTAAGGTACTTGCCATTACCAAGAGAGACCTTACCGTCAGCCTCAAAGGTACCGTTGAACCAGTTCTTGTTGGCAGAGTTGATCTCGGCGGTGTTGTCAGCAGCAAAGGAAATACCAGAGTTCTGGACGGGGGAGCCGGAGCGGATGGTGATAAGGCCAAAGGGGACGCCAATTTCAGGAGCAGCGGCGACGAGAGAAGCAACGGTGGCGAAGAGAGCAGTGGAGGTGAACTTCATTTTGATAATGTATATATATAGCTTTGACTAGGTATTCAGCGAATGTGGGTTGGGGAAGGGAAAAAGAATAAGCGTGAGAAGGCGGTGGGAATGGATTTTATTTTATAGTTTTTTTTCTCTTTTTTTCTTTTCTTTCTTTTTATTTCCTTTCTAGTATATGCCTAGGTAACCGATTTATGACAACATCAGTCTTTAAGGTGGTCTAAATTGTTATTTTTTATTTCTATTTCGGTTTCTATTTTTATGTTTTAATTTGTTTTATTTTGATAGTTTTTACTACCTGAATAAAAATATCTTATTAATTGCATTATTATCTGATTTTTGAAAAAGAAAGACAACAGTGGTGAGTGACGAGGGTGGTATTTTTTTCCACGGCAACACCGTGCGTGCATTATGATGTAAAAGGACAAATAAACCCAATAAAGACACATATTACGAATAGACAAGGTATTGGCTACACATACAACAGGCTCCCAAAACAATTTTTTTTTTTTTTGCTAATCTTGAGATCTGAACCTTGAATATTTCATCATAGCAGCTCGGAAAGACATAAAAATAGCAGGAGTTTATGAAAGATTATCAAACAATCGACCTCGGATACTGCTCAAAAGAGGTTCAAAAACCCAAAACCAGTCAAGTGATGTCATTTATCAACAAAATACAGCTTTTTTTTTGCTGAACCTGTAACCCAATCTAATGCATGACGCTGATAGTTATCATTTGTTATATTTACCGCCCTTTTTTGCTCTATTCATTTATTTCCCCGGGATATTTAACTTTGATATTCTCAAGTTACGGCTATGACGAAATAAATTTGCCCAATTAACTCAGGCGGGTACTGGTAGGGCTCATCTGTACACTCGAGCCAGACAGAAGGCGCGAGCAGTTGATCAACCTGGGCAGTGGTAAACTTATCTCTGTTATTAATAACCCAATGACTATTAACAGCAAAAAGAAAAGAAAAGAAAAAAGGAGCCTTGTTCTGTACTTGAAAAAATAAAAAAAAATAAAAAAAATAAATTGTTAAGTTTTTTTCTTCTTTAAACTAAACGCTATTTTCACACCCAGGCCTCATATTTACCATGTTATCAGAATGTCTTTCCTAATCTAATAACTTGAGGTTCAATAAGCAAATAATACAAAAGAAGAGCAAAAAAGTAGTATCGCTTCATAGTGTAACATACACTAGATTTTGGGAAATTAGGTAACAGAAAAGAAGTCTCTCTCACAAGACATGTTCTTTTCACTTGCACTCTTAAATTAGAAAAAAAAATAATTGGATATAAATCTATATACAATCTAATAACAAGACTATCAACATACAATACCAAACGTCGTATAGCCGAGTCTGGGGCGCATACTTAGTCAGCCTAGGCGGTTCCTAGTCGACTTACGCTAGGAAACGTAAATAGATATCTCGACAGATAACTTAATAGAACAAAGCTGTCATGTTTCGAGGGTTAGGTAATATGAATTCTCCAGACTTGTTGGATAGAATATTATATAGCATGTTAAAGTAGGATTAAATAATACCAAGACATGAAATGTTATTGGTTGTAGAGAGTCAGTAGAGTGAGATCAGGAAATCTATTAAGAGTCAATGGCAACTGAAGCTATAAATCCAGATCCGTTAAATACCCACTGATACATTTTATGTGTACTTGCTGTCACCATGCTTTTTTTAGAGGAAAAAGCCTTGCAGGTACATCCGCCCGCCAAAAAAAAAAAAAATAACTTGTATAGATTCAGGATAAGCATAGAAATTATCAGATCTAAAAAAGAAACAAAACATATAGAAATGAGGTCATAGAAGAAATATTCTTTTCTCCATCATAACTTATTAAGAATGTAGACCCTAATTGGTGCAGCTAGTACCCTTTTTTCCTTCCTGTTAGGTCTTCAGGAAATGTTTTTTATTTATTTTTATTTTATTCAATTTTAATTGAGTAATTTCTAGGCGACTGAACAGGAAATAAACATCCTCATCACACTCCAACTTTTTATTATTACAGTACCTACATGAAAAGCTCGAGTAATGGACTCTGGGGTAGGTTATGCAATCTCTGTGTTCTTTGCCACAAAATAGTGGTACTACTTTATATATGTTACACTTGTAACCCTCACAAACAAACAAACAACAGACAAAAAAAATAATCATGGCTTGCATTCCGGCAATTCCCAGTAAGGGTTCGACACTATCCATGAGCCCTCGCTTTTGACTGTCTCCTAAACTTGTTAGAACTTCGTTATATGCACATTTCACGTGAAACAGCGCCTTTATTTTAAATTTTTTTTGTTTTCGGGGACTCTTTTGCTCTTCATTCATTCCTGCATTTAGGTGTTGTTTAAGCTTCCCTCCTTGAAACAAGACAAAAAAAGCTTATTATATTACAGCCTATCATTATGCAGCGGGGCTACAAGAGAGGAGTTGGCGGAGAATTCCAGTAAACCTTGGTTTATTATTATCATTATTTTTTATTTTATTCAATACTATTATTTTTTGCCCTTGGTATTTAACCTCTTGTTGTTGCTGACGGTGTTAGTTTGTACGGTCAATATAGATATACACGCTCCATCTGATCACATGCCTAGCTTATTCTACTTTTTGGTGCGGTATCGAAGATGATAACCATGGCCAATGCGCACTGGCTTTTAAAAATTATAAGGTATCACGGGCACAGCTCATTGAAAGGGTGTACTCCTCACAAGCCTTCCCAAAAAAACAAAAAAAAAAAAGAAGAAAAAACAAACAACTCACATCACGAAAGAAAGCCGCTTTTCTTTTTTGGTCAAGTAAATTTGCAAAGGAATAATCCTTTTCCCTAAGGCTCAGAATTGTATAGCCAAAACCTGGAGGCCTGACCGTTGTATACTGATGTAGATCTTTGATGGCACCCAGTTTTTTACGTTGATAACGTCTTGTTATCGCAACCTGATTTATTTTAAGAGAAAATATTAACAATTTACTGTTTACCCGCTTAACCAGCTAATATCAAAATTTGGAATCTATCATATTCCTCTAGTCACAAAAACCCTCTCGACGTTTACTCTTCTTCCTTCTTCAGCTCAAGTGGCTTGCCTGTAATGCGGAAGTACAAGTCCTTAACATCATCGGTTGTGGTCTCAAAGTGCGAAGTGGCGTCGTAAGACTTGGAAATATACACATTGTCGCTAGTACCGTCAGCAATGGGTTCATACAACTCAGCAATGCCCATCAAGGTATCTTCTCTGGGACCAAGGAGCTTGAACGCAGGCTCAATCTCAACATGGGGTTGATCGGTCTCAATGACAGTTGAAATGATCGCAATGTAGTGACCCTTGGGGCACACAAAGTGGCTAGACGATAACACAGCGACATAAATATCGTTCTTTCTCTTCAGCTGATTTTGGGGGATAATCAGTTGCAAAGAGTCAAGGTTGTCGGTATTAGGAACTGGGTGGTTCAAGATGCACATGGCTCTGATAACTCTCTGGCCAGTCTTGCGGACCTTGTCAGGGAAGTAGGTAGGGTCACCAATAACAATAGGAGCCTTAGCAACTTCATCGCCGGACTTGACACCAGTAACCTTGCCATCTTCACCGTAAACCAAACCGTCAACTGGCTTGTTAAGCATGTAAGTACCACCATGGACAGCAGACATTCTAGCAAAAGCCTGGGGGAGCTCACCCAAACCATAGAGAGGGTAAATGTAGGGGGACTTGCCATATCTAGCAACGGAATGCAAGTACATGATGATTCTTTCAATAGTCTCAAGAGCAGGCTTCTGCAGATAATCGTCAGTGGTCCACAAAGCCATTGCATGACCAATAAAGTCTCTGGTACCGGGTTCCAAGCCAAACTTCAGGTAAACTTCAGTCATAGTGTTTCTTTCCAAATTAAGGCCCTGGTGAGTAGAAACATCGTCCTTCTTAAAGTTGCCGATAAACTCAAAGAAGTTTCTGGCTCTGCGCTTTTCGAAAATGCCCATTAAAGAGGACTTGATGGCTTCCATTTGGGTCGAGGGGACCTTGGCAATTCTACCATCACGGTAAACATAAGAACCAGAGATTTGAGTAAATTCAAGGTAAGGCAGGACTGCAGTCTCGGTCAAAATCTTGGTCAATTCACCACCAGCCATGATAAACTTGGGAATCAAATCGACATTCCAGTCTCTGTCCTTGCCAAGGGCCTCAGCAGGCTTCTGACTAGGGCGAAACTTCTTGTACAGTTGAGTGAGGTTCAAAGAGGCACTCTCACTGTTGTGGTTTAATTGATGCGTGTTGGTTAGCTGAGATACATACAGACTGCTCGGATGTCTACTTACGCGCCATAGTGGTCTTGTCTGTCAATGTGGAGAACCTTCTTTCCCTCGACACTCATAATACCGGAAAGAATGCACTCGGTAAGACCTTTGGGAAACGGTTATTAGTACTCTAGCTTTAGTGGCTAGACTTTCTATAAAGGCATCTTGGTGTCCACCTACCAGTTCCTATTCATCCCAATTGTTAGTAACAGCACAGCAAACTTACAGTACAAAAAATAATATTAAGATAAGCAAAAGGAGATCACATACCTAAAACGATAACGTCGTACTCTTCATCCATTGTGACTAGTTAAATAATAATGATAATTTCTGATTGTAAATGATGGTTTTTTTGGTTAAAGAAAAGAATCTTTCCTGTTAATATCGAGAAGAAGAAAAGGAAAAGACAGATTGCTGCTTTCATTTTGTAGGAAAAAGCAGTGGTCCATTTTATCTGATCCAGGGCAAGGGTTTGTGTGGCTTTTTGCCTGTCTAGCCGCTGACAGGATATATGCACTATTGTTTGAGCATGGGCGTGTAGGGTAAACTCAGCCGTGCACAGCTTAATTTCGTCGAGTCATTAAACATAATTCTTCGGACATTGATCTTCACCCTTGCCAACAACGTTGTGGTATATATATATATAAACCGCAATTACCAACAATGAGTGCCAACAAAAGCTCAACGTTAATTCTGTTGAAGGACTGTCTATTAAGGCCTCTGAATGACTCGATAAAGTCATCTAGGCCTCTATTTGAGAATCCATTGAACCTGGAAATCAAGTCCAATGAACGCTGGGCTGTGATTGGACCTAGAAAAACAGATCTTCTTTCTGTTCTGGCGGCTCAACATGTCCCAAATCCCTCGTTAAGTCGAAAGTACCCTTTTCTGAACAAGTCAGTGTGGCCTTCACAGGTTATTCAATTGGTTGAATTCAAAGGCTCTATTCCTGTTACCCATCTCTCGGCTCGCTACGAGCATTTCAGAGATGAGTTTGATTTTTCGCTCTACAAGTATTTGGGACAGTCACTAGGTGTTTCTAATGGCGCTAACCACTCTGAGATAATTAATGTTATGAAGCAACTTAAATTAAATGAATTTGCAGATCGATGGGTTGTAGGATTGAGTAACGGCCAAATGAGACGGGCTAGACTTGCTCGGGCTTTGTTAAAGAAACCAAGACTTTTGTTAATTGACGAGCCATACCTGGGTCTGGACCCTTCTGCAAGAGAAAACCTGTCAGATATCCTTGAGATGCTTCCGCACGAGTTGAATGTTATTTTAGGCCTGCGTTACCAAGACAAGTTTCCATCATGGATTACACATGTTGCTGTTACTGATGCGAAGGGTATTGTGGATCAGGGCCCCATTGAAAATGTCAGGCATCTTATTGAAAAGCTTCAAACTGAAGAACGCCGAAAACTTCAAGATACTTTGCGGAAGCATACTTCTCGAAAGCATAACGCCTCTAACGACATAATTTTAGAACTTGACAAGATTTCAGTTGCTTATAATGGACAGCCAGTTATTCAAAACCTGAAGTGGCAGGTCCGACGTGGTGAGAGATGGCATCTCAGGGGTGACAATGGAACTGGCAAGAGCACTTTACTTTCACTTATCACTGCTGATCATCCTCAGTCCTGGAACTCCAAGATTATTATTAACGGCACTCCAAGAAAAACTGGTCGTCAAAACTATTTTTCCATTAATGAGATGATTGGGCATACTTCTCCTGAAATTCACAATCTATTTCCTACAGATCTTTCTACTTTCGATGTTGTTTCAACTGGATATATTGTTGGTTCAGTTATCCCGCCCAGAGAAAAACTCTCTGAAGAACAGCGTGCTAGCGTGCTTAAGCACCTTGAGGAGTTTGGCATTGATCCCGAGAAAACTCTCTACGACCTTAATTTGAGTGATCAAAAAACCGTGCTCTTTCTGAGAAGTATTATCAAAAATCCTGACATTCTTATTTTAGATGAAGCTTTTTCTGCCATGGATTCATGGAGAGTTGAGCAATGCAAGGCCTTTTTAAGTGAGTGGGAGGGTACCATTATCACTGTTGGGCATATTGAAGAAGAGCTGCCTTTATGTGACAAATATATTCGCCTGCATATGAATCAGGATTCTGAACAGGGCGCTGTTGTCCATAAAATTGAAACCTAAAAATAAATAGGTAGATTAAAAAGATTGGTAATTTTATTTTATCTTATTCCACAGATACGTGACTATTTTCGTAACATGTTTTCGAAGTGTGCTTTTGTTAAGTGATAGAAATCACCAAAGAAGGGTAAGAGAATTTTTTTAGTTTTCTTTTCGAATTTTTGTGTGAAGATTTCATTTTTCATTTACACAACCGATCACAACGCTCAAAAATCAATAATAAGAGATTCATCATGTCAGAAAACGACTGGGAGTCAATCTACCCTGAACAGATTAACACGGACTCTGAAGCCAATGCATCTCCTAGACGATCACAGCGCAAAAGAAGCTCGCCGCTGAGGCCGGTAGCCGTCAAACGCAAAGCCGACAAAAAACTCTTCTCACTTGGCGATTACGTCCTTATGGAGAGTGGGTCGAGGCGAGATTTAGAGGACGACGGGGTGCCGCATGTTGGTATAATTTATGATTTTTCTTTCAATTCTAAAGGATTCATTGAAGTGAGAACTGTCTGGTTTATGCGACCGGAGCATACCTCAATTGCAAGAGAAGACACCATTGATGGTGAGATTTACTTCACAGCAAATGAAGACCGAAATTCAGTAACAGCTTTAATAGATACCTGCGATATATTATCGATTTTTGAGTACAGAAAGGCTGGGTCACTAAAAGAAGATCAGTTTTTGGTGAGAAGGGGCTACGAAATGAATAAGGGATATACTGATGAGGTTGACTGGGATCATCTTTTCATCAAAACCGACCTTGAGGGTTCGCTTGAGAGAATTCAGACAGCTTTAGAGCAATCTATCAAAGAAATGGATTTAAGTAAGTCTACGGGAAAAAGGTCTGGCATAACAAACATTAGCGACGACGAACCAGAACCAGTGATAGTGATTGACGACGATATTCCAAGAAAACGGGCCCGCAAAGACAACATCGATTTGATCAGCGATAAACCTAACCTACCACCAACCCCTTCAAAAGGAAAGCACACACCCAAGAAACGGGGCCCCAAAGCCAATAAAAACGCTCCAGTTATCTCTACCGATATTTTGTCTAACAAGCCCGATCTCAGTAAGAAGTCGAATCAGAAGGATAATGAATCTGCTGACAGAATCGAAGACATATCCGACTCCAATGATGCTGATTCAGATGAGGAATTTAAAGCAGCTCATTCAGACCCTGAGGCTGATGAAGAGGAGGAATTTAAGCCCGAGAAACCAGCTCCTGCTACTCCCAGAAAAAGAAGAATTGTCAATTTTCCTTCAACTCCAACTGGGCGAACCCCCAAGTCATCACCACGCAAGAACAAATCACCAATCAAGGACTTTCTACGCACGCCTACAAGAAAAATTGTAATTAAACCTCCCCGGGCTTCATCCACGCTCCCTACCAGATTGCTAGATCTTGGTATTGAAGGCAACAACTTGTTCTCCCAACACCAGGCAGCTAGAAACAAACTTCATGTCTCCATGGTCCCAGATTCTCTGCCATGTCGAGAAAACGAGTTCTCCCAAATCTTCCTTGCCTTGGAAAGTGCCATCAATGCCGAAACTGGTAGTTGTATCTATGTCAGTGGTACTCCAGGAACCGGTAAGACTGCCACTGTGAGAGAGGTGATTTCTCAATTGCAGCTGAGATGTGAGGAAGGCGAACTTCCCGAGTTTGCATTTCTGGAAATCAATGGTATGAAGTTGATTAATCCTCAAGAGGCCTATGAGACACTCTGGGAAGAGATCAGTGGCCAAAGAATCAGTTCATCCAATGCTGTTACACTTTTGGAAAAAGAGTTCAAAAAGCCTAATACTGAGAGGGTTCCCGTGCTAGTATTAATGGATGAAATGGATCAGCTGGTGACCAAGTCTCAAGGTGTCATGTACAATTTTTTCAATTGGCCTACGTTTAAAAACTCGAAACTGATTGTGGTTGCTGTTGCCAATACCATGGACTTGCCAGAGCGCATGCTTTCAAACAAGATCTCATCTCGTTTAGGCTTGACAAGAATTCAATTTCCTGGTTACACCCACGATCAACTTCGTGAGATTATTGAGTCCAGATTGCTCGACATTTCTGGCGAGATTGTTGAGCGCGATGCAATTGAGTTTGCATCAAGAAAGGTTGCTAGTGTTAGTGGTGATGCTCGACGTGCTTTAGATATCTGTCGGCGAGCAGTCGAGATCTCTGAGATTGAAGCGAGAGAATCTGGAGACAAGGAAGCTAAAGTCAAGATTAGCCACATTAAAAAGGCAATTGACGAGACCACACACTCGCCAGTATTTTTGTATTTGCAAGAACTTCCTCTTGCCTGCAAAGTCTTCTTGTCAGCCGTATTGGCGCGTGTACGACGCAGTGGGGTTATCGAGAACCCCCTAGGTGATATTCTTGAAGAAACACATCGCATCTGTAAGCTCTCGCAAAGAGCAGACAAGCTGATGGATATCTTCTATGGAGGTGGTCAGATTAGAATGAATGGATTTTTGAAAGCCGTTACTGAATTAGTTGAAGGTGGTGTTCTCATACAACAAAATTCGAAGGGCGAGAGAATTGGCAAAATCAGGCTAACCATTGCGGAAGAAGAGATCATGACAGCTTTTAAGAACGACAAGGATGTAGAAGGTATGTTTTAGAAGACGTAAATCCAGCCATAGCTACCATTAAGTAGATATTTATCTTTCATCAATTGCTATTAAATTGTTTGGTTTCATAATCATTTATTCCTGATTTATTAGTCTGTCATCATTGCTCATACCAACATGAGAAGGTTAAGGATCACCTACCCTCCAGTCTTTGAAAACTAAAAACACGAATAATGAGTGAGTCTTTCATCATTGACTCAATGATCCATCATATTCAGTTTCAAGAGCGATCGCGGCAATTATAGCTACGATGGGTTCGTGGTTGTGGCCATAAAGTAATGAACCTCCGTTGTCGCAAAGATTTAAGACTCATGATGCCGGTGTCGCTGTGCTCAATTTAAGCATCAACAAAGCTTTCATTCTTAAACAGATTTCCAGGGGTGGCAAGTGGCGCATTGTTCGGTCTCCGATATGTCAAAAATCGCGGTTGTTTACATAGCAAGGCCATCGACATCGTGGCATCACCCATCACTTTAACTCAAATTTAGGAGTTTCGGGGACAAATCGCACCCGTTATCGCTGCGGTTTTTCACCAAGATTCCGCACTTTGTTTGTATTGTTTCTCTTTGGGCAACACATGAAATCAGGTCTATCGGAGTGCAAAAGGTACTGGAGCCTTCACATGCATGTTTCCAATTAAAAATATATACAAGGGGCCTATTTCTGGGGATATCGGGCATATTGTATGTATGAGTCGTTTATCAACAACTCGGAGCTGATTTGCCCAAGATGGTGATAGCTGCCCGGTGGCTAATTAAAGAAAATTATGATTATTTAAAACAAGCTAGCCTAATTCCTAAGCTTGCTCTTCCCTACCAATTGCTGATATTGGAATAAAGTTATAATACAAAAGGGATTTGGAAAATAAAAGAAAAAAAAAAAAAACTCTTTAAATACAGCAGATTTTTCACCTTTTTTCTTAAAAGTTTCTTTCTTTTCTTCATCTCTTTTTTTCTTTCTGATTAACTATTCTTTTGTTTATTCGCTTTATCTAATTATAAAAAAAAATGTCTTCCAGAGCTGCTCTTCGTCTCCTCAGATCCACCGCTGCCCGCGCCGCTGTTAGATCTACTACCCAAAAGCGTGCTTTTGCCGCCCTGGCCTCTGTTGCTACCCGCCCTGTCTCCAAGGCTGCCGCTGTCCCCATGATGACCCGCGGTGTCAAGACCATTGACTTTGCTGGTACCAAGGAGGTTGTCCATGAGCGTGCTGACTGGCCCAGAGAGAAGCTCCTTGACTACTTCAAGAACGACACTCTTGCCCTCATTGGCTACGGTTCCCAGGGTTACGGCCAGGGTCTTAACTTGAGAGACAATGGCCTTAACGTCATCATTGGTGTTAGAAAGGATGGTGCTTCTTGGAAGGCCGCCCAGGAAGACGGTTGGGTCCCCGGTGAGAACCTTTTCGATGTCGATACCGCCATCAAGAAGGGTACCATTATCATGAACCTGCTTTCCGATGCTGCTCAGTCAGAGACCTGGCCTCACATTAAGCCCCTTCTCACCAAGGGCAAGACCCTTTACTTCTCTCATGGTTTCTCTCCTGTCTTCAAGGACTTGACCAAGGTTGAGACTCCCTCTGACATTGATGTCATCCTTGTTGCCCCCAAGGGTTCTGGCCGTACTGTCAGATCTCTCTTCAAGGAGGGCCGTGGTATCAACTCTTCTTACGCTGTGTGGCAGGATGTCACTGGCAAGGCTGAGGAGAAGGCCATTGCTCTTGCCGTTGCTGTTGGCTCCGGTTACGTTTACCAGACCACCTTTGAGAAGGAGGTCAGATCCGATCTTTACGGTGAGCGTGGTTGTCTCATGGGTGGTATCCACGGTATGTTCCTTGCTCAGTACGAGGTTCTGCGTGAGCGTGGCCACTCTCCCTCTGAGGCTTTCAACGAGACCGTCGAGGAGGCCACTCAGTCTCTTTACCCCCTGATCGGTAAGTACGGTATGGACTACATGTACGATGCCTGCTCCACTACTGCCAGACGTGGTGCTCTTGACTGGTCCCCCAAGTTCAAGGCTGCCCTCAAGCCTGTCTTCAACGAGCTGTACGACGCTGTTGTTGATGGTTCCGAGACCAAGAGATCCCTCGAGTTCAACTCCCAGCCCGACTACCGTGAGAAGTTTGAGAAGGAGCTGCAAGAGATTAGAGATCTTGAGATCTGGAGAGTTGGTAAGGAGGTCCGCAAGCTCAGACCCGAGAACAACTAATTTGTTTCTTTGTGAGCAATCTTCCCCCAAACCTTCTTTTCCATGTTTGACTTTATGACTTTAAAAAAAAAAAAGAAAAATTGTATAGTCCCCATATTGTATATTCCTGAAGTGAATGAATGATTACGATGTCAATTCTGTTTATTTATTATTTATTACTTATTTTTTTTCTAAATGTTTCCACAGGAGGACCCTGAAAAACAATAAAGGCATTTGACAATAATATTGTTACCGACAGGGCTAGGTTTCATGATCTTTTTCCATCCCAAAAAAAAAAAATTAAAACCTGCCGGCTTTTTTCAAGCTCGTATGTCCCATCGCTTCCGTTTGTAAAATTATTAAAGACAAACTCACCACCATTGCTATTACTACTATTACTACGGTGTAGATGAACCACAGAGTGTAACAGTAAGACTATCCCACATTTTTGGAAAGAAAGAAAGAAAGAAAGAAATAATTTTTTTTCTGTCTCAGCGCATACACACAAGCAGTTTTCTTTAACGTTATCATCCATCATGTCAGGCTACAATCTCCCCCGCCCCAAGACAGCTGTCCCGCAGCGCCGGGGCTGGCGCACCGTCACGTCTCTCAAGCCCGCTACCCCGGTGACCACGCCGTTGGCGCAGACACCATTGCCCCAGCCTGGTGTCACTACTGATTTCAACTTGAAGACGCACCTTACGGACCAGGAGTACGAGGCGGCGCTGGCGCAACAGCAGTCAGTGTACGCGGGGCCCTCGATTGGGCCGCACCACACCGGCACTCCCGGAAGCGGCAATAACAGTCAAGATCCTAGCCGCAGAGTCTCGCCTGCCTCTGGCCCCGGGGCCGCCGACGCCCCGTCGTCATCAGCCAAAGCCACAGCAGCAGCACCCGCCGCCACAGTCAAGCGCTCCGGCGGCGGCCGCACCTGGGAGGACTCCAGTCTTTTAGAGTGGGATCCAACGCATTTCCGGCTTTTTGTTGGCAACCTTTCCGGCGAGGTTACCGATGAAATGCTTGCGCGCGCATTCCAGGCTTTCCCCTCAATGTCTAAAGCCAAGGTTGTGCGTAATCACAAAACGCAACTGACCCGGGGCTATGGGTTTGTGGCATTCCGGGATCCGGAGGATTATTTCAAGGCGTTTAAACAAATGAATAACAAGTATATTGGCAATCACCCAGTACAGTTACGCAAGGCCACAACGGATGTAAAGCCAACTACCACGGGTGACAAAAAGAAACATCATGGCGCCAATAACAATGAAAAGAAAGATTCGTATGCTAAAAAGCACAAGAAACCAAAGGTAAGATCAACACCTTATGATAGACTTGCCTAAATTCGTGGTAAAAAAAAAAATTGCCCAAGGTTACACACATAAACTTATTTATTCAAGACAAAAATATTTTTTCTCATTCGTATCACACATAAACTTCAAATAATAATAATAAACACAAAAGGGTAGAAAGAAAAACTCAAAGGGGCCTACAGAGCCATCGTAAAAAAAAGAAGCCTTTGTCTAGACAAAAGCATATTCAGACTCTGTAAACATGTCATCCTCGTCAATAACATGGTCATCCTCGTAGTCAGTGTCCACACCAGAAAGAGAGGCAGCCATGATGGAAGGTGACGCAGTTCTTGAAACAATCAAAAGAGAGGCATCAGAGTCAGATCCGGAATCCTCATCAACGGTTTTCTCTCCAGCAGAGGTCTCGTTAGGAATGCTCATAAACATGTCCATCGCACTCGAAGTGAAATCAGACTTGGAAGACTGTAAGTTAGAGTTGGAAGAGGCGATAGAAGAAGAAGCAGGAGACTCAACCGGGAGCTTAGGAAGAACTACCTCAGAAGAGCTCAGGGATTTGGCCAAGGATTCTTGTTCCTGAGGCTGATCGGCTCCCTCAATAGAAGAAGCGTTGATCTCAAGAGGAATCTCAAAAGACTCAGATTTGACAAACCAGCTGTCAGCACTCAATTCCTCAACAGTCACTCCAGTATGAACAGGAAGAACAAATGTGTAAGACTGGGTGGGAGCAATCTCAAATATAATCTTTGAGCTCTCGCCATACTTTTTAGACACTAGCCGAGCACCAGTAGTCCAATTGCTGGTAGTCGTGTTGACCACGGTGATTGCATAAATGATAGTCTTCTCAGACCGCGACAAGGCTTCAACGTCATCCGTTGACAATGGTTGAGGCTGATCTGAGGTTTCAGTATGCAATGGCGTAGAATTTTGCGATAAAATAGGTTGAGATGAAAGCATATTCGGGGCTGGCGACACTGACATGGGAGATGCAACAATATGAGAATCTGCCAGACTTCCAAAAGGTCCCGGCCTTTGATTGCCATCCTCAGTAGCAGAAGAAACTTGGTCAGCGACAGAGGTAACTACTGAACCGCTTGAGATCAGATCAGGAACCGAGTTTGCCTCAGATACAGGAGTATCACGTTTAAGAATTGGGGCGTTTGATGAATGTGTGCCCACAGAAGATGGGCACGCATTAACAATGATATCATCTTCAAAAGTAGACAGAGTGAAGCTTCTGGGCTCCCGAATCTTCAGCAAGATATGAGCGGGATCGTGACCAGTGACAGGATTAGCCTCACAATCTTCACATAGATCAAAGTCATGGCACACTGTGCACTTATAGCGAACACCTCTAATATAGTCATTTGGCTGGCGACATAGAGGACCATCACAACATATACCAACATGGGTGGTCTTGTTAGTCAAATTCGAATAAGAAAGCATGTTTCTCTCCTCAGAAATATGAACAAAGTCATGACCAGAATGGATCTCATCTTGGAAACGGCTACAGTTAGAACAGAGATCAAAATTCGGGCAGTTGAGGCACTTGAAGTAATTCTTGCCATCGACAGGATTTTCACAAAAGTCACACATGGTCATTATCCTATGAGTATGCGCAAAAATAGAACAGGGATTACTTTTCTTAAATGACACTCCTGTAACAAACTTGACCAGTTTATAAGTAGATTCAAACTCATCATCTTCATGTTTCAACTCAGCAGTGTAACACCTGGGGCACAAATCATAATTGTCACGAATTAGAGACGTAAACCGATACCCTTTGATGGGTTCATCACAGCCATCACAGATATAAGGATTGCTGTAGAAAGGATGTTGTCCAGGTCTAGAAAACCCAGGCTGTCCACAAACATTCATATTCCTTGCACTCGGAACAGCAGTGTAGGGGTACCTTGGAGCTTTAGAAAACGACCCACTAGGTACATTTTGGGTCGAGGCAGTCTGATCAGAGCCGTGACTAGAGCTTTGGCTAACATACTCCTGAACGCTTTCACGAAGAACATCGTGAACATCATTTAAAGAGACAGAAGCACCGTTGGAATTGGTTTCAAACTTAGTATTCTTAAGGGCCTCAAGTTTTTCCAAAAACTTCCGGAGCAGTTTTAGCTGACTGAAGTCCTTGGTACTGTTTTTAAACTCAGAAATTACGGCATCTAAAGCCTCAGGAAGGTCATTGTTGATCTTGTCATGCAAATCAGAACCCTTGGTGACAACTTGTTTCTGAATTTCAGTAATCAGTTGTTCAGCGAGTGTCGTAAAAACCGGAGTAGTCTTATTAACAATGTAGTCGCCGACATTGTTGATAAACTCGTTTTGCTTTCCAAGAACATTTGAAAGATTCTGCAAAAACTCCTCTGGGAAATTTTTGAACAGGTCATTAAGGTTGAAGTCCGGCTCATTGGTAGGTGTCGCAGGAGATGGAGACTCACCAGCAGGCGTAGCAGGTTGGGGCATTTCAGCGCTTAATGTTTCAGAGTGCAAGTGTGGAGAAGACGCAGATTCGTAAAGATTGGCGGCTTCGGAGGAAGAATACGTGGGCAAGAGGGTAGAAGTAGAAGACATTCTTGGAATGCTAGTACCAACGCTAGATAGAGGATCAGTAGAGGTGGAGGCGGCAACGGGTATAGCGGTAGTAAAAGTATGGGGCGGTCTTGAATTCTCGGTTGGGATATTCTGGTTTTGGGGTTCATCAAGCAAAATCAAAAGAGAAATTGTCTTTTTGACAGGTATCGAACGCGCTAGGATTACATAAGAACGGTGATCAGATAACGGGGTCCAGGTACCAGCCGACTTGGAAAGTCTGAAGAGAGTGAATTTTTGTTCTGAAAGGTTAAAGTACCTAGCAACCCAATCATGAAGTTTTCCTTCAGTCATATATTTAGCCTGAACTCTCTGGCGAGTAATTACGCCATCCAAGTTGAACTTGACGGGGATGGTGCCGTCTGGGCCAATGGGCATTGTTGACTTTAGTGAGTTTAGTTGGGTTGGTTACGGTGTGATAGGTGGTAGTGCAAAGGACTCGCACGGTAGAGAAAATAGGTATCGCGGCCAAATATAGAGAAGGAGCACGGAGAGAAAAAAAAAAAAAATCGGATGAGAGTGAATAAGCGAGAACCAGGTGTTTAAGTAGAAAAGAAAGTTGGTGGCAAAAGAAGTGATTTTAATGTGTGATGATAAAAAAAGAAGGTTTTATATATTTGAATCAAAATGCAAAAATAAGGACATTGCTGTGAAGTAGCAAATTTCAGGTGAACTGAACCTACGTAGGCCTTGACACCATAGTAGAGAGTTGCAGTGGCGTTGAACTCGCTAGTAAGAATTGTCTTTACCCACATTTGACCATTAAAAAGGAGCCAAAAGCATTAAACGAAAGAAAATGATCACAAAGAAAAAAAACAATTCAATCATCATTATGCGTGGAATGCGGGTTTGGTTATGCCAGACCAGTGTGTAGTGCAGCAGCAATAAGAGTCTATAGTCAGACAAGTTGAAATCGACACTTTCTTATCAGAGGTTTTATCAATGCACAATTGTCAGCTTTCTAGTGATAGTATTTACTATTCTTTCTCTTGGATTCTGTCAAAATAAATGGAGAATAGTCAGCAAAAGCTTTTTTTTGTTCAAATCTTACTCAGGTTCATGACACAGCGCAGGCAGAGGCTGGGGTCAAATTGACTCAACAACACGAAAAAAAAAAATTAACTGATTAAAACAGACGGCATGGCAATTTTGCCATCTGTGGATTACTGAGACTGTTTTAGACGCTTCAACGAGCAGAAGATTCCATTAAAAGACAAACCGTTTTTATTTTCTATACTGTTGCTAGCTGAGGATGTTATATTTGATAGTTGTACAGGTGAAGATGAAATTCGTGATTCCAGCAAAAGTTCCTAAGTCACACTGTATTAAAAAGATAAATTCCAGCTAAACTTATGACAGTTGATATCAAATCCATGGATAATAATAAAATTCAAGTAGGACAAATAATTTGTCTTAGGGATGAAAACTAAGATATGTATTAGAACAAAATGCCTGTGATTTAAAGATACAGTACTGCAGAATATTTAATAGAATATCTTATAATTGATAACTTCGGGGTGTACTTCTATCACTGAAATATCAAAATTAAGGGCGCAGTATTTACTGTAAGCTAATTTACTGGGTAAAAATCTATTATTGTTAAGGGCGAAGCTTTAAAGTTTACTACAATTGACATAATTGACATAATACTTGGGCTTTAAAGTTTTGGTTTGGAAAAAGAAACTTAGTTTTTGGATTATTGCACTTGACCTAGACAGTCAGAGTCCCAAAAGCAAATTCTCATTTATAGGTTGATATCACAAATGGTTACAGATGGCTACTCATCTGCAGTTTAATTCTGGTGACAGCTCCAAACCTTCCAAATGGCTCACACTGATAAATTACTGCTCTAGAAAAAAAGGTAGTAAAACACAATTGCTTCACATGTTAACAATCTGTACTTTATATTTTACAGAGCACACACTGCTTGAAAAGTCTCCTCGGAGCTTGAAATCCAAGTTCTTCTCAATACTAAAAATGGTGGTAAAACTCTTAGGGTTTGCGCCGCTTCTTTTTTTTTATTTTTTTATTTTTGGAACCAATAATTTGCTCGTTTAGAGCAGCTGGATAGGAACGGTTTATTGACGGTTTTCTGTGTGCCATTTTTAAGATTGATCTACTAGGTGTTGTATATCTTAAGCTTCTCTGAAAACAAGGAACTATTTATAGAGAATTTAATGTAATGAAATTTCCAAATCTTTTACATACAATTGTTATTTTGGTAAGATCTGACTACTTTAAGATATATAAAATTGGCCATGAATGAATGTAATAAGAATCCGGCAAGTAAAGCAAAAAGCAAAATAGCTTTGCTTTATTTACATGGGGATGGCCCTGTCCAAGATCTGAGCAGCAACGCATATACCAAGTTCTAGATCAACAGGCATCGGAGATGACAGCCCCATAAATTCACGTGGAGTCATCGCCAAAATGCGATTATCTATAAAGTGGCCCAAAACAATAATAATAATAATAATAATAATAATAAAACAATAATAAAAATAATAATGAAACAATAATAAATAAATAAAAATACCATTTATTTACTAACATCTTGCAGCCATTAAAAATTTTTTATTGATTTTTTGCAGTTGTCTCTTTTTTGTGCCTTGTAATTTTATTTCAATAAATTTTTTTTCTGGGAGTTAAGTTATTAGTAGCAGAAAGGTACTCAGAAAATGAATGATCGCTGATCGGCTTCCTAACTTGCAGTAGAAAACTTGAACTCATTATCCTAACGATATTTAAATCTATTAGATATTAATGTCAAAGAAAATAAATAAATTTTCAAGTGATTTCTTTTATTAATCCCTTGAGAGCAAATTCAGGTTTAACCTTCCACAATATCACTGCCAAGCTATATGTTGGAATCTTGCCAATGTGATTGTGTTGATATTCCAATTAGCCAGCTTATGCCTGATGCGCACCCTGAACTGTACTAAACCTTAATTATTTTTCTTTTTTTGATTTTTTTTTTCTTGTTGAAAACAACCTCCAAGGTTCTTATTGATACACGTTCTTTGCTCAATTTTTTATTTTTTATTTTTTATTTTTTTTTAATTTTTTTTTATTGTCTGGTTTACTGCTCTTCTAAAGACATCAGTGAAAACCTCCTTCTTTCTCTTTCTTTTTTTTTTTTTTTTTT
>Ga0160505_100616_pt1 | contig 19286 bp, 24 predicted proteins | sample DIDeMG_FD_108225 | JGI IMG/M metagenome (GOLD analysis project Ga0160505, IMG submission 108225) | Enriched chicken feces microbial communities from UW Madison campus, WI, USA - DID2874_E49_Stillage MG | ecosystem: Host-associated > Birds > Digestive system > Large intestine > Fecal ... | reverse complement strand
TCCTCGGTACACTTGACAGCCGCCGCATCGAGCGCCTGGCTGCCATGGTCGTACAGCGCCAGGCCAAGGAGCTGGTGCTCCAGGGTGAGTATCTGAGCCGAGAGTTGGAGAAGGTCGGAACTAACAACGACAGACCCTCCGGTCACGGCAGCCGAGTACCGCAAGCGCGCGTATCGCCTCACATACGCCATGGATGTACTCGAAGAGGACATGCTGGGGTGCACGAAAGACACGGAACAGATGGAGCACATTGTAGTGAGCATGTCGACGTACGCCAACGAGATCTGGGCGGCTCTGCGGGCTGCTGAAGAGCCGCTGTGGGAGGAAAAGAAGCAGGAGGAGGAGAACAAGCCGCCGATCGGCTGGGTCCGAGTTCCCGAGGCGCTTTTCGCAAGTGACGAGTTCGACAGCTGGCGCCGCCACTTCAAGTATGACTCGGAGAACGGATGGAAAGTTCCTATCAACCAAGAGATCTTTGATACCCTGGATCAGGCGTCGGCGAGTTGGGACTGCAGCGAGGACGTCCCCCGCGAAGTGCGTGTGGCTGCTGCTATCGCTTGGTTCAAGTGTCTCGTGCTCGGCGAAAGTGAGTACTGGTGTATGACCATAACTAAGCAGGTCCCCAAACCCTGACTATCTCCAGACGCAAAGGTATTCAAGGATGCTCAGGACAAGGTCGCCTTGATTGCAGAGTGCGACACGGTCGCCGAGGAGGCGTACCTGAACGTTGTCCGCGATATGGGCAACCTCCCCGACGGCGCGGTGCCCGAGGTCAAAGACGAAGAACCCCAGTGGGACACATCCAGCAAGCTCTCGACATTGCCCTCGGTGCACGACACTACCGTCTTCATCTGGAACAAGGTGGCCAAGGGATACATCACTCTGGCGGAGACTACCGCCGAGCGTGAAGCGGAGGACAACAAGCCTGGCCGGAAGTGGGAGCGGGAGCGGGAACCCATCAAGTTCGCTATGCCCACCGGTCTCGAATGGGGTCCCCTGGAGGATATCATGTACCAGTTCGGCAGCATCGAGAAGGCCGTCGAGGACGGGTACATCGAAGCACCAACTGAGGACTGGTATATCCCCGAAGCGACAGAGATGATCGACAAGCTCAAGAGCGACGACGACGATGAAGATGAGCCGGATGTCGAGCGCAACGTCAAGCTTTCGGCTGTGACTATGCTCGTCATTGGCAGAGCTCTGGCCAACGGTGGGTGCCTCTGGTTGGATACAGCTGACTTTGAGACTCCGACTTCTGGTGCCAGACGGAGGAGGACGCACAGGCCAACAGCGACATTTTCGTCAAAGCATACGAGCAGGTCATGGCGGACCTCGAGGTGGCAGGCGAGGGCAAACTCGAGAAGAAGCAGGAAACGGCGATGGAGAAGGGAGCGAAGAAGGATCTCAACGAGTACGCCGTTCTCATCTGGAACGAACTCTTGGATTGGCTCCACGAAGGCCAGGCGAAGGCCGATAAAGGGGAACAGGGTTCCGCTGAGGAGTCCAACAGCGACCCGGACGGCATTTCGGACTCAGATTCAGACGCGGACTCGGATGATTACGAAGGCTCGGACGACTCGGGCGACTCGGACGACTCCGATGGCTCCGACGACTCCGACGACTCCGACGATTCAGACGACGACGCTCCCGAACCTCAAGGCAAGCTCACGATCTCCGAGCTCGTCGCCGAAGACGACTACTTTGTCCATGTCTGCGGCAAGAAGGCTATTCACGGCATCGACGGTCCGGTGTCAGCAAAGACGAGGGGCAAGGCCGCGGTATACAGCCAGTTCCAAGTCATTGACGGGGCCAACAGCCGGGAGCTTCGCCTGAGCTGCCTCGCCGTTGTCCTCAAAGCCCAGATTCTGTGCATCAGTGAGTGTCACACCTTCTGCGTGTGCTGATCGTCAGAAAACCCGCTGTGGGAGACCTGGGCCAAAGATGGTGCGGCCGTAATCGACGAGACCAACGCCAATGTTGACGCCGGTGTCGCTCTGGCCCTCAAGTGGCTGGAGGAGCTCAGCGAGAACAAGATGGAGCTGAAGGGTGCCGGTGAGACCATCGCGACCGAGGGCGACGACGGAAGCAATGCCGACGACGAGGAGGGCGAATATCCCATTCCATCCGTCAAAGAAACCGCTACAAAGATCTGGAACACGGTCGCGATGGTCGACATCAACCTCGAGAAGAAGGCGCAGCGCGAGGCGGAGAAGGAGGCACGGGAGCCCGGGGCCCAGTGGAAGGGTCCAAAGGTCCGCTTCGAGTTCCCCGCGGCATTGAAGGCGATTGTTGAGGGTAACCCGTACGTCGAGGACTGGGCGCCGAGTGTCAAGGACGACCTACGTGCTGGGTTCCTTGAAGGGCCGTACCCGCGCGCCGTTGCTATCGAGATCATGGGTGTGTGCGACACCATGGAGTTCCAGGACGACCCGAGCAACGACGAGGAGGGCGAAGATGGACAAGATAACAAGACCGGCAAGGGCAGCAGGGATAAGGAGAAATTCCTAGCCGCTCAGGGCCTGCTCACGATCCTGAACGACACTTTCCCTAGCTGTGAGTTCTCCGGTGTCGAGGAGCCCTAACCGCAGACTCTGAGTTCTGGCTCGAGGACCCAGCCGACATTCTCGCCATGCCTGCCCGTCTCCAGGCCGCCTACGACAGCGTGATCGCCGAGCTTGACGCGGAGCCCACCGGGGAGCACCTCGACAGCAAGGAGGACCTCGGCATTGAAGACGTCACGGAGGGCTACTACGTCACCAAGCTGTGGAACATCGTCTGGGAGACGGTGCGCCAGTCATACGATGACGAACCCGCGACGTCCTACAGCGGCAAGCGTGTGCCTGTCACCATCCCGTCCGAAGTTGTCGAACACCCAAAGGTCGCGCCTATCCTCGCTCCAGCCCTCAAGGACGGTCAGCTCTCGATGCCGTGCGCAGACAAGATCACTAGCGCGATCAAGCCCGTCCTCACGGCCATCATTGCCGATACCGATAATGAGAACCGCAGGATGCGCCTCGCTGCCATCTACACCAAGCATCTCGTCGAGAACTTGCACCGCGGTGACAGTGAGCACACAGAATGTTTGGAGTTAGCTAACATGGTTAGTGTGGGCGTGGAGTTCGGGATACGACTGGTCGGTCGCGTACGCTGCAAACTATGCCAAAGCGTACAACAAGCTCGTGGGTTGGGTCAACGATCTCGCGACCGAGGACCGTGTCCAGAAGAAGAGGACCGACTTTGATGGTATCAACGACTACCACCGTCTCTGGAAGCTTATGTGGGATGACCTGTATGACAGCGAGCGGAAGGAGGACGAGGAGGAGGTCGATGACTGGGACGCCGAGCGTGTTCCGATGACTGATGATGAAGAGGATGGAATTCACGATGAAGCGGCTGAGGCGGATGAGTAATCGGGAGTGTAATGAGTGCCAGTAAATAGTCCCAAGAGTGACAGTTTCATACACGGATCGATGAATGATATGGCAACACTGCAGAAGTCAGAGCAGTCCAAACAACAGAGGGCAGGCGCACTGACCTCGCACAACACTGCTCTAACCCCCTTCCGGGGCTCTAACGCTTCTCATTCTTGTAAAGGTTCGGAGCGTAGAACTTGGCCGACCACCGGTTCCAGCGCTCGATAGGCCCGAGGTTCTTGGTATCGGGGACGGAATCGCGCTTAGGCTGCACCGTCTGCTGGTTACCGCCCTGCGCAAGGTGCTGCGCCATGTACTCGTCCGCCGCCTGCTGCGCCGCCTCGACCGCCGCCTGCTCCTCCGCACACCGCTGGTACAGGTCGCCGAGGGAGTTGTCGTACTTCTGGAATCGCGGGTTGGGCTGTGGGTTCGGCGCACGCGTGTACTCCGGCAGCCGGTCGGGGTTGTACGACGGCGGCTGCGTATCGGTACTTGGTCGAGGCTGGTCTGTCATTGTGGTGACAATGGGTGATGGTGTGAACGGCAAAGGCGATCGGGATACGAGTCCCCTTAACCCCTTGTTCTTCAATGCGATGCAGAGCAGGATCCTATTCAACGTGGATCTCACGTGGACAGCACGTGATCTACACTGGAAACGGAGTGGTCGGTCTGACTTCGATCCGCTCGCCAACTCGCGACTTTGTAAGCAGTTAGTCAATAAGAAGACTCGCATTACCATAGGTAGTCAGCCGCCAGTACGTTGTGGCTCCGTATTGATAAGCGCAGATCTCCCTGACAACACACCTCCGCAACCCAACGTCGCAATGGGGGAGGTTCGAGCAGAGCGATTACGGAGCAGCTCCAGGCAAGGTAAGCGGGGCAAGGCGGCGCCGGAACAGAGGAGAGACGGCTCTTAGCCAGTTTCAGCTGTAGGCACCAGACAGCAGCGTGACCAACGCTCGTCAGTCCAATGCCGAGGGCCACCCGTACAATTGCCACGGAGGTGGATGTGGGACTAGACCTAGCGCGCTTGATGCGATGGTGATCGTCCTCTGACGTCATACTGCTCCGCATCACTTCCCCTTTGATCCCCTTCGGCCTCGGCCCTTGCTGCCAAGGAATTTCCGCCTCGCCCATGTGGGATCTCCACAACATCCGTCCACCTCGAATCTTTTGACTCCTCACTCCTCCCATTCTCCTTATGATAAAGTCTATACGACTTGCCCGCCCTCTACTCATCAGGCGGCATTTCCTCACCCAGGTCTGGATCGGTAGGAACGCGATCACCACACTCCACTCCGGCAAGCAGCCTCTTTCCAGAATTCCCTCCCATCCCTCTCGCCCAACCTCGAGCCCTCGCATTCCCCGTGCCTACCGCGCCATGACGAACCAGGCCGCCAACGAGCCTGCCGCCGCGGCCCAGCAGCCGGCCTGGGTCAACGACGTCCTGGACTTCTGGTTCAAGCAGTGCAAGCCGAACGAATGGTTCCAGGACGGCCACACGATCGACGCGACGGTCATCCAGCGCTTTGGGCCGCTGCACGACGAGATCGCCGCGTCCGTCCCCGAGCAGGCATGGACGGACCAGAAGACCGCGCTGGCGACCATCATCGTGCTCGACCAGTTCCCGCGCAACATGTTCCGCGGCACGTCGCACGCGTTTGACACGGACCCGCTCGCGCTCGAGCTCACCAAAAACGCGATCGCCAAGGGCCTCGACAAGGGCCTGTCGTTTATCGAGGCGACATTCATGTACCTCCCCTTCCAACACTCGGAGAAGCTCGAGGACCAGGAGGAGTCGCTACGGCTCTCGATTGCGATCAACACCCCCGAGGAGTTTATGAGGTTTCCGAAGGAACACATCGCTGCGATCAAGCGCTTTGGACGGTTCCCGTGGCGCAACGAAATTCTCGGCCGTACCAGCACGCCAGAGGAGATTGAGTTTTGCAAGGGTCACAATGGGTATGGGCAGGCAGGTAGCTCGTAGCTGGTTTGGATGTAACTTCCGGTGGCAGGGACATCGGGCGGCACCATTGGTGCAGGCAGTGAGCACGCGCCCAGATGATTGAGAAGACAGCGGAGACACGAACCAGGTCTTCCATCTCTGCGTTCTCTAAAGCTTACTAACTCTATCTGCCGTGGGCGTGCCGCAAATCTACAGACTGGCGCCAATGCAACTGAAGATCAGCGATCAGGATTGGCGACAATACGCCCTCGAAAGCGGGGGAGCAGGCCAAGTGGACGCTATCAATGGGACTGTTGCCGGTCAGACACTGGATCTGACTCCCACGCAATGTTAGTGACCCTCCTGCCGTCAATCACATCCGCCAACATGTCCACGCATCCACAACAACACAATCCATTAAGTGAGATTTTACTGCGCCTTCTTGGCCTTGAGGGCGGAGGCATACGCTCGCTGGAGGCCAAACTCGCCGAGGGCCCAGACGACAATGAGACCTGCGCCTGGGCCTGCGATAGCCGAGATGACCGCAAACTGGACAAACTTGGCGACGAACGCACCGAGAGTCGAACGAGGGCCAACAAGGACGATAGCGAGGCACGTGATGAGGACGGCGAGGAAGTCGACCTGGAAAAGGAGGTGCGCGCCGAATGCGAGGGACCGGGTGTCCTTCTGCGGGCGGAGGAGGAACACGTCGCGCAGGTCGTACGCGCCAAACACCGTGTCGCGCAGGAGCTCGTAGTGCGTGACGCCCGAGACGGTGATGACGAGCAGGGTGAGGAGCGTAGTGGCGACAGCGCGCGTGGAGGGGATAGACGCGAGGATCGGGGGCAGGATCCGGTTCAGCGCCCAGATGTACAGCGGGAACGGGTGCCAGAGCGCAAGGGAGAAGTAGGAAAACTGGTCGAGCTTGAGGTACAGCGTCGGCACGACAAAGCCGAGCATGGCGAACAGCGTCGTCCAAATGTACTTTGACTCGGGGAGCAGTGCGCGGAGCTTCTCCTCGTCCGTGTTCTTGCGCGCCTTGGTAGCCGCCAGACCCGACGAGGTAGACCACTCAGTGTAGAAGCGCTGCATCGGGGTCGTGAATCCGGCCGTGATCCGCTGTCCGGCGAGCAAGAACGCCGACGACGCGCGCGCCAGCGTACCCGCGAACGCGTTGCTGCGGCGGTGGTCGGGGCGGAAGCTCTCGTAGTTTGCAATGACGATCGAGGCGAAGAAGACGGCCGAGAACGTGCCCATCTGCAACTCGACAGGCTTGGGACCGTGCGCGCCGGCCACGAAGAGAAGGTTGAGCGAGCACAGTGCCTGGTCCAAGAACGGCCCGAGGACAGGGTAGCTCTTCATTCCCTGCTGCGAAAAGCAGAGCCTTGTTCCCAGCGCCGGCCCCGCCCTTGTGATCGCCTCCGACTTGAGCACTATCTGTAAGTACCAGAACTGGGTGTGATACGCGAAGGTATCCATCCATACTCACCATAGTTCAAGACGACATAGATCTCGGCCGTCGCGAGCGTCAGGAAGAAGAGCGCACGACCGAACCCCATGGTGATAACGGTGCGCTCGTGTGGTCCAGGTAGGTTGAGCTGGGTTTCTCGTGCACTGATGACGGCGCTGAAGAACGCGAGGATGGATGGGTGGCGAGAGCGAGTAGAGTGACAAAGGAGAAACGCGAACACTAACAACAACCAGAATGTTGTTTGTGACCTGCCGGTTGTTGCCATCCCCACAAGTCTGCTAGCGAGTCTGGAGAACACTTTTAAAAACGCCATTGACGTCATGTGACTGACTTTCCACATGAACCGCCATCAACCCGCTACTGTTGACAGACTCACTCGGGGTCGGTCATGTCCGCCCAACGGGCTGTGATACATAGCGCGAGCGTCCACGGTGTCTAGAATGAATCAATGCACGGTTCCACGTTGGAAATGTTGACAGTCCGGACATTAACATTCCTGGTTGGGGAGGCGCCACACGGGCCCGAGGCAGCCCTGATCGTCCATAGCCGGTAGATCCATACCGTTCGGCTAACACGACGCGCCGGGCCGCCAGAAACGTGTAGGCTTACAACTAGCAGTCTGAATCCCTGCAGGCCTTGCAACAGCTCTTTCCAACGACGCGACTGACTTTCTTGGCGAAGTCTCAGGCGTCCTCATCAAGGCAACTTCATCTCCGATCGACAACATGTACGTGGGGCTAAACACTACCGATGAGGGGTATGATAGGGGACTGCCGAGACCTGGTGGGAGACGCGGCGGCTAGCAGCCTGAAGACCACGACCAGCGTGGAATCTAGCGCCAACCTCATGATTGGGGGTTACTATGGAAGGACGGCCGTTCCGTGCCAAGGGTGGGTGCTGGAATGAAGTCGTTGCAGAAAGCGTATATCGTCCTGTTTCGGTAGTCAGTTGTGCGTCATATACACATGTCGCTGGGCTCTGGACGTACTGTGTGCAGCTCGAATCGTTGGCCGCGATCGGTCGGTTACGATTCGACGGAAAGCGACATGGCAAGAATGATATTCATATATTCAGCGCGTCCCTTTTCCCGTCTGACCTGACAGCGGATAGTCTCGTGTTCGCGATCGTGTCGGTTGGGGTTCGGTTGTTGCGAATCGGTCCGGTACGAGATTTCGATGTGCTAGGCGTCTCGCATTGGCACACGATCCACTCGTCCCCGTTTGTAAGGGCTCCTATGCGCGAGCCGGTGGTGTACATATGTGCGACAACCTCCAAAGTGAGCAATAGGACTGAAAAGAAGACGAGGCTGGGCATCAAACCGGAGCGGGAGGGAAGTCCCGTGTTGTTTGATGCCGACAAGTACCTGTTCCAGTGTCAAGATGGCCTTTCCCCGTGTCGAGTGCGACGTTAACGCACATGTGAGCACAACGAACAAACCGAACCAACGAACAGCTGTGTGATGAACAGCATTGTGAACTCGGTGGCGCTGGTCCAAGTCTCAGGAACATGGGAATATCGCCGGAGACACTCTCTGCGCGCTGCGCTTTCCTCCACGAGCCCCAAGAGCCCAGTAGTCTCAGTGTCTTGGCCGCTGAATGAGCCTCGGAGACATTCCGCTGTCCCTTGCACCCAAGTCACCAGCGCCATGTTACACACGGGTCCTAGCTTGGCTGATAACGTAATTATATGTTTCCGTGTCGTGCTGTCAACAACCGAACAGGCCATGATGCTTTGCCCCTTTTATCAGATGGACTCCAGGTTCTTCTTCCTTCTTCCTCTTTGGTGTTTATTCTTATCATTCTCCTTCCCACTCGACATGCCGCCGTCAATAATCCCCTCTGGCTTGGACGCTGTTCGCCAGGTATGTTGTCGTCGATCCTGCACGCCACCTTTCTGATTCTTCCGGCAGGCTCAGACGATTCAGCTGGACATACCGACTTCCATTGCCGCGGGCAAGTCCTGGGGCCCACACCAGTGGGCTCCGTCTACTCAGCTATCCCGAGTGGAGCAGGTTGTTTACAACAAGCTGCCGAAAGCCCCGAAACATGAAGGTGGTAAACCGCTCCGGATAGAACTGGTGGAGCGCATCGGATGGCGACGCTTCGCCGATCTATTCTACGCCCAAATTCATGTCCCAGCCGGAAGGCCGCCTTCCTCTTCATCTCCGTGCGCATCGCCACCTGCGCGTGTCGTCCTCAAAATTGTCGACTTTTCGCTGTTCTCGCCGACCTCACCGCCAAAACGTGCCTTTGCAGAGCAGTGTTTCGCGCAGGATTGGGCCGCTTTTACCCAGCTGGCCCCCATTCAGGGGACCGTGGTCCCCCACCTTGCGGGCGTGTTTGTGCATGAGAATAACAACGTGTACTGCGCTGTATACGAGGATGCGGGTCGGTGGTTGACATTGGAGGAGAGGTATATGGACAGAAGCATTGGGTGAGTGATTGGCGATCGCCAGGTAACCGGCAGAGCGGCAGAACGGTATTGAGCCCCGGAGATTAGTACAAACATCGGCACATGTGTGGTGTTCGTTCTGCTGTCCAATGCCCAAAGGTTCTACAGCTTCGTTGCGTTCATCTTCATCTAGCTCACACACAGCGAACGATTTCTGTCGGCTGTCGAAAAGATCAATGACGCCGGCGTTGGTTTCATTCCATCGCAGTGGCAGTCCGTATGTATCGACGACAATGGTGGGATCAAGATCACCGACTTCATCGAAACGTGGACGATTACAGGCATCACCGCGGAATTCGAGGAGAAGTTGGCCAAGGATCACCACGAGGACGACGAGGACGACGAGGACGACGAGGACGACACGGACCAGACCCCAGAACAAGAAATGGCTGCTATACGCGAGCATGCCATTGAGATGACGAAGGACTTGCTTCGGTGGGAGTAGTCTGCTTGTGATATATTTCTAGTCCCACGAGGAGACGTGCACAATGCTACAACTGTGACCAGACTTCAACACACCTTCATTTTAGCGCGGCACAACGGAACGTCGCTCTCTCCTTTCAGGCCTGTCAGGCCTGTCATCTGGGTTATGGCTAGCCCAGCAGGCGCAAAAGAATGTACCCACGTGCCCCAGAGTCTGGCCGATCTCCCCATGCCCCCCAGCTCCAAACCATTAAACCATGCAAGGTGTGTTCTAGTCCTTCGTGACATGACACCCATTATACTCGTTCTTACCTCAGGTCATGACGATCCAACTTGAGATCCCAGATAACACCCCGTCCGGCAAGTTCTGGGGTCCTCATCAGTGGGCGCCGTCAGTGCAGTTATCTCGCGTAGAGCAGGTGGTGCATAACAGGCTTCCAAAGGTGGATCAACCGGTCAGCTGCACAGTCAGAATTCAACTGGTGGAGCGCCTCGGGTGGAAGCGGTTCATGGACGTATACTACGCCCACATCGACCGTTCAGCCACATCACCGTCTTCATCTGATCTGCCTTCTTCACCTACTCGCCTCGCCATAAAACTTATTGATCTTTCGCTTTTCTCGCCTGCTGCTGAACCAACGCGGACCTTCGTCGAGGAGACTTTTGCGGATGGTTGGGTCGTTTTCACCGAGCTGGCGTCGCTCCAAGGTACAGTGATCCCGTACTGTGGCGGCATGTTCGGTCATGCGAGCGGCAATCTGTACTGCGCCATATACGAGGACGCCGGTCGTTGGCTGACGCCGGAGGAGAAGTTTATGGACAGCAGCATACGGTAAGTTGCGAACAGTCATTTGCTTGCATGCTGTACAATCACCTCCCCGCTGACACGTAGCGAGCAAGTTACACGGCCGTCCAGAGAATCAACGACTCTGGGGTCGGCTTCAGCATCTCGAAGTGGCAGAGCGTATGTGTCGACTCCGACGGTCGGACCAAAATCACCGAACGGGAAGACGCGTGCACTCTCACGAACATTACGCTCGAAGTTCTGGAGCAGTGGAAGGACTATCACAAGTCAGAGGAAGAGTACGAAGCCTGCACGGCGGAGAAGCATCTGGCGGCTGTGCAAGCAGGCGCTGTTGAGTTGACGGAGGACTTTGGATTACGATAATTGTACTAGTTCCAATCACCCCAGTGGAACAAAGAAAGCTGAGACTGAGATGGAAGACGTGCGAGATGTAGCAGGCGGGCCTGACGTGGGAACCGACCCTCACTGTTGTTGGTCTCAATCACCCTAATGCCCCTGATGCGCTTGGTGTGGAGCAGGTCTTGCAGAGTTTGGCCGTAGGAGCACGAACGATGGCAGCCGTCTCCTTTGAAGTTGATCAACAGTTGTTTCGTCTTTGCATACCTCGAACCATGACTGATCGCTTGTCAGCAGAACGGTCGTCTCACATCTCTTCTCCGAATCGAACGCTCGCTTAGGGTCACGCCATCTGCATACGACTCAGTTGGCGTGTCCACTTCGGATTTTCTTGTTATCATCCCTGAGATCATTCGCCAAATGACGACATCTCACAAAGTTCTCTGTTCGTTATCATCTTCGGAAGTGGGAAGGATATGAACCACAAAAGCACGAGATCAAGAGCTGAAGGATGAGTTATAAGTCTTCGCTGTCCTGCTCTCTCATAGCGCCGATGCTAACACTAAACACACAATGGACGCACTCACCCCCGACGAGGTCACGGCCAGTAAGCGAGCTTCCGCGATAACCCTAACAGCTAGTCATGGTCGACAATGGGGCGAAGAAGGCTGCCCAGACGTATTATGTCTCGTTCTTCAAAGCTTGGATGGCCGGATGGATGGTATGTAGAACACCAAGAGAGGGTGGATGTCTCTAACCTTACTCAGCTCTGCTTTGGCGCAATGCTGGTTCAGCTCATTCAAGGAGGATCGGGGACGCTTCGAACGGACTATCCTGCGCTCATCAACCTCCTCGCTGCGTTCTTCTTCCCAGTGGGGCTGCTCATGCTCGTCCTGACGGGCCAAGAGCTCGTCACCGCCCATCTGAGTGAGACAATATACACTTCAAAACTCATACCCAGTGTTCATGCCGATGGCCCTTATCAAGCGCCGCATCAAGATATGGGAGCTGCCGCTCAACTGGCTCATCGTCTTCTTTGGAAACTTGGCAGGTGCCCTTTGTTACGTTGCCTTCATGGGTGAGCTTCCCTTCACGTTTCGTGCTACTCACACGAAGCACATTACTCGGACCTGTACAATACCGAGGCCCTAATCAACTTCTCGAAATCAGTTTCAGTAAACAAGACGAGTGAAGGGTGGGGACCTTGCGTGCTCCGCGGGATCGGGTGCAACTTTCTGGTGTGCACTGCTGTATGGCTTGGTACCTCAGCACGCGAAGTCTCGTCCAAGATTCTCGCGATTCACTTCCCCGCTATGCTCTTTGTGTTCCTCGGTTTCGAGCATGTCGTGGTGTAAGTGCAATCCCTACAGTTCTTTCCTCAGCTGACGTTCAGTAACATGTATTACATTCCGGTCGGTATTGAGCTTGCGTCTCACCGGAAATCTTAAACTAATGTCACAGATGGGGATGATCGACGGCGCACCAGTGACCTCGGCAACATACATTGCCCAGTCCTTGATTCCGAGCCTCATCGGCAACAGTGAGTCAACTCGCCGCCAGAGTTTCGGTGCCTAGGCTGACGAGCGCACAGTTATCGGCGGATGTCTTCGTAAGTCGGAAGTTTGGCGGCGTGTTTCACAGCCATTTTGTTCCGTCACATGCCTTTTCCAGTCCATGTCACTGACGCGTCTCAGTTGGCATACCCATGGTGCTGTTCCATCATCCGCCGGAGCTGCCTCGCTTCAGCACGTCTTCATCCAGCCGCCGCTCGTCTGTGACATGTACAAGCGGCGGTCACAATACCCCTGTGGACACCCCGTCTGAGCAAAAGGCCTGATGCCGTTAGACTCTAGATATTATATGGGCTTGTTCGCGACTCTGTTTGTATGCCATCTTCCGTTCCTACCTCTCCTGTGCTTATGGGTGCAACCCCTAATGAGCACGATTGCCTTAATATCGGGATCGTGGAATGGCACATCTGGATGTCAACAAAGGAGACAGAACTTGGCACACAGTCCATCATGTGAAACACTTGACAACTTGCCCCTCCCATCATGTCGCCGGCGAAGAGGACGACCCCGTGCCTGCAGACGAGAGCCCGTCGATCCGATTCACTGGATACGACAATCATCTAGGCACAGTGCAGGAATTAGCTGTCGGCAGTGCCTTTGACCGCGAAACGAGCTGACGACGCCATTTTCTTGGGTGATTCCGAAGGTTGCAGGCAGGAGTGTGGCGCGCTGTGAAGGTGTCGTTTCAGATGCCGAATCGTCCGCGGCTGCAGTAATGTAGCACAGCATCGTGGCCAGTTAATACGTTGACCGGATGGATACTATACTCCTCTTTCTTTCACACTGGAAACAAGTTTCCGCACACTGCACAATGTGCACATGGTCGACATGAAGGATATCTATGCAGTCTTGAGCAACACTTGAGCCCGAACATCAACTTCCTTCTTACTCATTTTTTTCTTCTTTAACTACTCATCTACTTACTTTCATCGCTCCCCATTCACAACAGCCGCGATGATCGTCGCCCCCCGCGACACCCAACACACTTTCTCCATTCCGACCTCGCAACTCGACCCGTCGCTCATCGGGGTCCGGCCAGCTATCGAAAGCACTGTCGACTGGGGCAGGACCGACTGGTCTCTCACGTTTCCAGCAACCGACAGCTTTGTGCAGCGCGACCTTGGCGCAGAGGTCGACTCGGACGACACCATCCGTGGGGAAAGCTTGTTCCCATCCGTGTCGTATATCGGGACACGGTGCTGCTTCCATGGCAAATTCGACAACCAGGTCGGCGCCCAGCTTCACAACGCCACTACGGACGACGCCGAGGTGCGGGTTCTCAGTGCGACCAACAACTCCGTATGCTTTGACCAGGAGTACGGCGCCCACACCGTCAAGCTGTACAGGGGAGTTGAGGCCTTGTCAAACGTCACAATCGATGTTCCCCTTACAGAGTACGTTGACAACCCTGATCATGACTGACACGGCAGGCATCGCTCCAAGGCCCTCCGATCGCTGTCCCTCGACGCGACGCTGTTGAGCATGTACAAGACTTCGAACAACTCGATCCTTACCGACACGGCCGGACTGATTCGGTACGAAGACGAGAGTGAGTGCCTTAGTAACAGCCAACCCCACAGCGACGGTGCGAATGCTCATACCACCAGACCTTTTCCATCTGAAGGGTAATTCCTCCATCCAACTATCACTGCCTCCGACAACAAGCGTCTTCTGGATCACGGGACCGTCTGGACACGCATCATTAGCCTCTGACCGCATGCGTGTCTCCTTTTCGCCAAACATTTCTCGCCTTGACGGAACTTGGGATGGCACGATCGGCGGCGGTGGTGGTGTCAACGCAGATCTGAACGGGACGCTGTTCATGACACCGCTGCGCGTCGGTGTGGCATACACTGTTACGCTCAGCATGGACGAGTACAGTGATGGCATGAACATGTCCAATATCTTGATCTACACCGAGGACGCGTAAGTACCAGCCCAGAGGACTTCAAGCTCCGCAAGTTAACGCCCCAGGAGGTACACCACTGCCAGCGCAACGAACGACAAGATCGCAGGCCTGGTGAACACGCTCACCGGAGTAGTAAGTGTTCTTTCGACTGTGGTTGCTGACATCAGGCGTGGGGTGTGTTAGGTCTCGTAGTCGTCGTTCTCATCGGCGTACTTTGGCAAACGCACAGGCAGAAGCAGCAGCGGTGAGTACTTCCGCGCAGATCCGGGTACTGACGCCAAGACGCATCGAGGACTGCTTCGACATCTGCAAGCCCGACTACTACGACGCACCCGCGACGCCGATCACGCCTTTCATGTTTGAGTCGGCGAAAGTACCCCAGAGCCCATCTCACCGTGTTTCTCACTCGCGTTGGTCGTCCTTGAGCTCCCGCTACTCCGATTCAAGCGACTACCACGCCGCAGAGAACACTATCCGAGAACCGCTCCGAGTCGTCGTAGTCGACAGCGTCCTCAACAGCTCTGGTCCGACCTCCAATACCCCGTTCGACTCTGCTGCCCCTCTCCTCACCATCCCCGGTACCCCCTTGAGCCCGATGACCCCACTCAGTCCCGTGGTACGGACCTCGCGCCATCGTCAGAGCTATGCCCTTGAAACTCCGGACACCGAAGTCGGCCCGACCCAGCCCTTAAGGATAACGAAGCGATCTACCCTCCTCTCCCCGCGATCTCCATCTCAGCCATCCCCGTTCCAGTCGCCCAAGTCCTTGCGAACCCAAAGTTATCGCAGCAGATGGGCCAACCCCGCCGAGAGGTCCCCGACGCCGTAGCCTGTGATGGCAGGAAGCCGCATTTCTGTAGTTGTGTAATGTTATCGATGAGAGCAAGACTGTCATGTCGTCGATGAAGTATATGTACAAATCGGTACAGAAGGCATGTTCGAGATGATGCACGTGTGGACCGGTGACAGTGGCTGGCGGGCGATAAGGCCGAAAGTTTGGGTTGCAGCATCCGCGCCAGGGACAGTCACATTGCAACTATTTTGGTAAGCCCCCCCGAGATGCCGAAATGTGAAACACTCCGCCCACTCTTCTGGGTCGTTCAAAGTGGGACTCCGCTTGGCAGTGACACGCTTACACACACGCACGTGCTAAGTTGGCGACAAGATTATGGCACAACCTTCCATCGTCCCTGTTCCCAGACTAGTAAACTCTCGATTCTTACATTCTTACCATCACTCTTCGCCTAACCATCCAAACATTCAACGCTCACACGTGCGAAGTGTCGGTAAAAGTCGCCCCAAGAATGTTCGACGATCAGCAAAGGAGCTAGCGCTGGCGCACCTGCTGGCTCGACCAGTCAGCTTGCTCCAATTTGCATGCGGTATGAAGAAGCTGTTGAGCCGGCGGCACCTCCGATTGCATGCCCACACTGAGCAGACTCTTATAACTTCCCATGGTTGTGCACTGACGTCCTGTTCTTGTACATTCCTTACACCAGAGCTTGACCCCGATCGCACGGCACAGAAAATGTCTCTGAAGCTCGTTCTGGCCGCATTTGCGGGCCTCGTCGCCGTGACGGGTGCAGTGAGTAACTGACGTGTGCCAAGGTGGCACGGCCGATGGAGCAACGCACTGACCACGGTCACAATGTAGCCTGTCTCGGAAAAGTCGCAGGTCAACAGCACATACCCGCTCGCGACGACTCCGGGAGCCACGCCGTTCAACCGCCTCGAGCCTCTCCAGCAGCGTATTGCCATCATCAACTCCACTGCCATGGCCATCTCGTGGAACACTTACGGCGAGCTTAGGGATGATGAGGCGGTCGTGCACTACGGCTGTGACCCCCTTAACCTTGACCAATCGGTTGGTTCGAGGCAGACCACTTTCGACACCTCCAGGACATACTCGCACCACGCCGTCCTCACCGGCCTCAAGCCAAACACCGAGTACCACTACCGCGTTGCCCACACCAACTGCTTTGCTGTGAGTAAGCCCGCCATATGCTAGTCCTGACAATGCAGTGCAACACTCTGTGGGTAAATGGGAATTACCGTGTAACTGACTATCAAGCCCTACCTTCACGTTCACCACACCCCGCAAGCCTGGAGATCGTTCGCCTTACGTAGGTGATATTCTCTAAGCTCGACACTGACCCGTAGTCGGTCGCTGTCGTTGGTGACATGGGTCTCATGGGTCCTGACGGACTGAGCGACTGGGCGCCGAAGGGTGTGTCGGGTGCCCTCGACCCGGACGAGACCAACACGATCCAGTCGCTGGCCCAGAACCTCGACGCGTTCGACCACATTATCCACGTTGGTGACCTGGCCTACGCCGACTACTTCCTCAAGGAGAGCGTCAACGGCTACTTTGGCCCCGACAAAGAGACGCCCAACGCGACCTCCATCGTCGAGCACTACGAGCTCCTCAACGAGCAGTTCTACGACCAGCTCACCCCACTCACCTCCGTCAAGCCGTACCAGGTCGCTGTCGGAAACCACGAGTCCAACTGCGACAACGGCGGTGTCACCGACAAGGTCCGCAACATCACCTACACGGCCGCCATCTGCTTCCCTGGTCAGACCAACTTCACCGCCTACGCCGAGCACTGGAACATGCCCGGCAAGCCCGGCCCGACCCAGAACTTTTGGTACTCGTATGACGACGGCATGGTCCACTATGTCATCCTCAACTCGGAGACCGACTTTGGACCTGGCCTCTACGCCCCCGACGAGGTGGGAGGCAAGGGCAAGCAGATGTCTGGCCCCCGTGGCAAGGTCGGCGAGCAGATCGAGTAGGTCCCGATATCAGCGACTGGAGTTAACGTTCAGGTGGCTCAAGAACGACCTCGCAAAGGTCGACCGCAAGAAGACCCCTTGGGTCATTGCGTTCGCACATCGGCCCTTCTACGTCGCGATGGCTGGTGAGTAACGTCCTACCAGCACGACTTCTAACGTCAGACGCTCGCTGCAAGGAGTGCAAACAGTTCTTCGAGCAGGCGCTCTACGACGGAAATGTCGACCTCATGATTAACGGCCACAACCACGTCTACTCGCGCTCGCTCCCGATTTACAACAACACTGTCGACCCCGCTGGCTACTACAACCCCCGTGCACCGGTTTACATCACCAACGGTCTCGGTGGTCACTACGACGGAATGGACAAGCTCGACCACCCCCTCCCGGAGGGCTATCCCTTCGGTATTGAGGGCGTTTATGGCTGGTCGCGCCTGACCTTCGAGAGTGCCACCACCCTCAAGCACGAGTACATTGCCTCGCGCAACTCGTCCGTCATGGACACCTTCTACCTTCACAAGAAGCACGCCGAGAAGGAATGTGATCAGGACAAGAACAAGGGCCACGGGAAGGGAAACAAGCACTAGGTGCAGACGCCTTTGAGTGCTCTTTTAAAAGAGTGTGCTCTGTAAGCAGACGCACTGGACATTCTTTGACGTGAAACGAATAGTAAAAGTTGGTTAATCAATTGGGAACATTGCAGAATCCCCAAAGCCTCGAGGATATAGATTCACCGTTGGGATGGACGCAAAATATCCTTAGTCAACAGGCAACCGTCATGCCTTGATGCACTGTAGCCGATGTCAGTTGTTCTTCCCATCTCTGCTCTCTCTACTCTGTGCAAAGCATTGCCTCATGGAGTTCTGTCTGACGGACACACAACGAGTCAGTGGATGGCGGTGCCTGTGTGTTGCGACCAAGTCAGCAGCGTTGGGTCGCGTTCAGCCGCAAGAGACATGCTCACCCTTATTGCCACATTCATCGTGCATGGCCGTGGGCGCCATATAGCTTGATATGGCATCAATGGCATGGCTCTCTCACGACGCCGTTACCTCCATCACCCATCCCATTCTCACTTGGGGTCCAAGATTGGTGACCATCAAAAGAAGTCCGTAGCAGAGTTAACAGCGTACTCGATTTCGTCCTCCCATATTTCCGCAGGCGTCCACGCTGTGCCGTCGTCCTTGAGCTCGTAAGTCTTTTCGATGTACTCCTCGTTAAAGTCGGTGATTGTCTTGGATCGCCAGAGGGTGACAATCTTCAGAAGACCATCACGGCCTCGCTTGATGTTTGCGTGCGCCGGCTCAAAGGGGGCAACACCCGCAGTGGCCAAGATGCGGACTGTTTCCTCCGCTTCCTCGCTACACCAGTCAGCCAAAACAAGCTTGATCCTTCAAACGACGAGGGCACGTACTGCACATCTTCGCTGATTCGTTCCTTGTTGGTCAAAGTCCTGCCGTAGTCTTCAAAAATGAGAAAGGTCGCCGTGTCCGTCTCGAACAGCCCAATAAAACGGGGTAGTGCCGTCCCTTGGGCATCCTTCGCGAGGTCGAAATACTCAGCTTCCCGATGGAAGTCGTGTATGAGTGGAGCCGATCCTAGAGGCATGTCACTGCCGATGGCTTTGATCCTAAGGCCGGGGATGAAGCTATCACTGTCGGCGTCCTTGATGCTGGCGGGGAAGACGTCGGCTCCAAGCGTGTCGGTCATGAAACCACGCTCCGGATAGCCCACATGCTCCGCATAATGGGTTAGAATAATCTCGGCGTCGGGCCGGGGTGCTGTCCCTTCGGAGTCTTGCTGAGTGCCGGCGCGTCGAAGAAGGTGATCAGCATCTCTCGGGGTCCAAAAGTCGCCACCAACGAAGCCGTTATGCCTGAGTAGGATATGGTCCACCTGAAAGTTAGTGGGTCGAGAAGATGCCAAACGGGGACGATCTGCTGAACGTTGAACAGCATACCTTTTGTAGCCGGTCGATGATGGTGTTGAGCTTGGCTTGTTCGCCGGGCGCGTAGTCTGGCAGATGATGTTCACCGTCGGTTTCGACAATGAAGTTGGGGATGTGCTGATGGTCGCTTCCCATGTTGTCGTCTAGTCTATGTGAGATGTCGACGCTGTCGTCAAGGAGGACAAATATGGACAAACGTCAAGTTTTTGGTGTATGGTACG
>Ga0160505_100615_pt1 | contig 19286 bp, 14 predicted proteins | sample DIDeMG_FD_108225 | JGI IMG/M metagenome (GOLD analysis project Ga0160505, IMG submission 108225) | Enriched chicken feces microbial communities from UW Madison campus, WI, USA - DID2874_E49_Stillage MG | ecosystem: Host-associated > Birds > Digestive system > Large intestine > Fecal ... | reverse complement strand
AGAAAAAAAAAAACAAGTAAAAAAGTAGAAGGGAAAAAGAAAAAAAAAAAAAAAATAAAGAAAAATAAAAATGAAAATTGTAATGAAAAATCCTGACATCATAAAAAGACCGCGATACAGTTATACAGTTAAATAACCATATATGCCCCCACGGCTATAGTGGCCGGGTATAAAGAATGAGAGTCTTCAGTACACATAAATTTTATCAACGCCAATTTCCGTTTAAGTGAATTGGGAGGCTGTGAAAACGTTCAGCTGTAAAATTATTGGTACTCTTATGTTCATTGTGATTATTAAGTGAAAGTTTGTTCTAGGGACAGTGGGGGCTGGTTATCAACTGGCAGTATCGGCTATAGGTTTTCTCGGTCACGGCACGGCTTCCCCGTGATAACTGAGTGACACTTTGAGTTAGAGATCATCACAATTTTACTTTTATGCATGGGCGCAGCAGTTAATTTTTTATAAGCTAATCATGTGTTTTGCATTATATCTTACTTTGCCATGATTGATGTTACCGTTTGGGTACTATCGGCTAGCAAAGCCAGGGCTGCGTATACAACAGGTATATGCCCGCGCCTTGATTCCACAAATCAATGAAATTTATGTCGTTATAATTATTGATCAATCGTTTTTAAGATTTTCTTAATGTGGGTATTTTAACAGACACCAATCGAAGTACAATATCAAGCTCTCCCAAGACCATGCTAAACATATTTTGTTTCCGTTTACTTGATTGTATTGTTCTTGGAACCTTGAACCTTATCGTTTTTAAACTTCTTTGTAATCACTACTCTCGTTATGAAAGAAAGACAAATTCATGGAGATTCGAACCATTCACTTTTCTTAATCTAAGTAATAGGCCCTTTTTGCGCAGCATTCCTTTATTTTGATTTTTTTTTTTTTATTAATGTACTCTACCTAATCATATTCATTACCAATATGCCTTGGTTTAGTTGGGTCTGAATGCTGGAGCTAGGTAACTAGTGGGTAACGAGGCAGAGTTATTAAAAAAATATCTCGAGAGCCAGAGCCTTATTAAAATTGCTAGCATCTGTACAGTATATGCGTGAAATAACAACTATGTAATAAAAAGAAGAAAGGCTCAATTAGATCTAATTACCGTAGATTAAAGTCAGATTCGTGATTTATCTGCTTATTGGTTTACTTTCATATCATTACATTAGAAGTTCTTATGATGCATTTATGACTGGGTACAAACGGATGTGAAAGGAACATCAACTGACTGTCATTTGTGAATCTTTTTTCATCAATTAGCCAGTAGAAAAGCGTAGGAAATCAGATCAACATTCAACACCTGATCAACAAAATAATAAAAAAATAGATATAAAACAATATTTCAGTAAAAACAATATTTCAACAAGGTTATAGTTATGAGCTATGTTTCTATTCTTCCTCACTTTGTTAAATGCATTAAACAATATGGTCTATACAACCGCCTACTTGCTACCTATTCCAAGCTCCGAGCAATATTTATGTAAGAACATTTTGCTTTAAAAAAAACTATTATTTCAAAGGTAATGTAGCGGGGTAAGCATGCATCAATAGTTTCAGTACTCAATATGACGATGTTTTTCTTCTTTTTTTTATTGTTATTATCATTATTATTATCATTATTATAAAAAAGGACAAGTGTTTGGGGAAACAGTTTGTTTGCACAAGTTGCAGATGTTTATCAGAGGTTGACATTAATTGTTTATGAGCTTTTACATGCAGTAAAGCTTAATCTTTTGTGATTTTTTTTAGTTTCAAAGGCCCTCAATAAGTATTTTACCAAAATTCTGAATTTGATCTTTGATAGCAATTGTAATACATCTCTATTTCTAGTATTGTTAATTCATTTAATGATATCAATACTGAAAAATCATCTTTCATGAAGTGTGCAATTGAAGTCGGATTTTCCTCAAGTGTTTTAAACAAAGATGATCATGGTGGTTTAAAATCCTATTGGTGATCTATGGGTATGATAAAAAGTTTTCAGTTAGAGGAATCAGTGACTGGCCGTAACTTAAAAAGATAACACAATAGTAATGCAAGGGGAAAATATACACAATAAAATTTTAAAGTGATTTCGAAATCGATTGGATAAAGAAACTTTGCCAAGGGACCCCATGCCAAAAGATGAAAGCTTAATTAAAGCTGGAAATAAAGTAAGAAAAAAAGTTATTATAGAGGCCAACCAATTGGAACGTTTATAAAATAATGGCAATCACATATACCCCCGCTACTTTTGAATCTGAACATTGATATTTAGCTACTTTCGCTAAATTGAAAAGCAAAATATGTCTAGGTATAAATGTCATGGTACAAATAATTATTCTGTAGTAGCATTTGTAGATTTATCGCTATTAAACTCTTTTTACTGTTCGTAGATTTTTGGTTTCAGCTTTATAAATATTATTTAGTATTACAATGTTCATTCGGGGTCATGAAACATCAAAACCTTTTGCGTGTTTAGGGAGCTTTACCTTGTTAATGTCATTAATGTAAGTGTTAGAGCTCGCCGGAATAAATGGCAGTCATATCATGAAATACCAGGTGAGCTCCACTAATACTACTCCACCTCTCAACGAGAGCTGTATGGAAGAAATCACCCCAGTCTACTAAAATCCTTCGTGCGTAGCGTTTCTAATTATACCTTTTAACAAGCTGTTTCAGCTTTGTATATGTTATGGCTTGTTGTGAAAGTACTTCCAAACGAGGTGTATCAATGAACGAAACCATTATTACGAGATTGGCCAACTGGAAACAGTTGAGCACATTCTAAAGGAGTATCATTTGCAACTTGCAGAGCGAGACTTGTCGAGAAAATATTTCTTGGAGATTGATCTAGTGATTATTCTTTATGCCAAGAAGGATCTTGGTGTGGTAGCCAAGTCCTTAGATTCATCATTGCAACCTCTTTGCTAATAGTTTGCTTAATTAAAGGAGCTTGTTAAGGTTTCACTGGATGTCAATTTCTGATATGACCTACCAGCTGTTGTGTATCTCAGGTTTCCCTTAACACATGAAACTATCAATGGAAAATTCGATGCCATAGAACTCTTAAACTCAGAGTACGCACTAATATTGCTATCTTGCCGGTATCAAAAAGATAAATATTTAGAAAATAATGTCTTTATGCCATTTTGTTTTATAATTGTGGTTGTAACTAATGTAAGGACAATAAACTGATTGTCCAAGTGTTGGCACCATATGGATTTTTTATCCTTTTGCTATTTTATTTTCACCATGTAACTTCGAGATATTAGGGCAATAAACAAACCTTTTACCTCTCTATTAAAACACTGATAGTGATTTAAAAAATCAGGATTTTCATTAGTGTAGTAAATAACCTTTGATGTTTTCATGTTTTGTGGAGTTTAAATTGAAGTCCATAAGTTAAATATTCACTTATTTTGCTTCATATTTTGCTCAGTACAATTCCTCCAAACAATCTTTACGGTAACAGATAATGCTGAACAAAGAAAATAATTTTGTAGATATTTTAAAAACTGCTGTTGTTGACGGGACGTGGTAAACAGAAATAAGTTTGATTATTTCTATATCAGCGTTTGTGTAATTTGTTATTTTATATATGGTAATGATGTTGGTATATCAGTAACCTATGATCTATCTTTTTCAGTCCTCATGTTAGTTTAATGATGTTGGCGCAAAAGGTTTTTAATTAAAGCTTTTTTTAGAAGCTTAAGATAGAGAATACGTTTAGTTATTAGTTGTGTAAGAAAATCCCTTTGAAAGAATGGTTTCATTTATTATCCCACTAATTTATATAAAAAAAACTCACTGAAGGAAGAAAGAAAAAGAAGTCGATCCGATTATAAAATATTTTGGATCTCGCTACTTTGCGTGCTGCCTATGGCATTGTCGCTCCGTGGGGCAATATTTCATCTGTTGCCATCCACAACCCTAATAATCCCTTTTACTGATAGCGACACTTAGTATGAGAAGATTTACCTTTCAGGTTGACAGATTCCTTGCCAGATCAATCTTTCCTATTTGCAAGCCAAGTATAAAAGCCTAGGCATTCCTCCAGAGTATACAATGAACTTTGATGATACTGTTAAAGCTCACAACCAATTTAACAACAAAAATCCCTAAAACTATATACTTTTAATTTCAAATTTCATATATACGAGAACTAAACTCACTTGTTTAGGTCAAAAAGACTTGGGAGATGTCGTATATTTGAGTTGGGTTAGGGGATCATTCCCACCAAGATAATTTTTTTCTACAGAAAAATCAAAACAAGGCTAACTTTTATATATATCCAAGTCAAGCCAACCTACATATATCCGCTGTCTCAATCATACAAATATGCCATTGATTCAATCTTTTAAAGATACTAGAGTCAATGACCATGCCAATTCTCATTTGGTGACGGTCAAAATTCCTTTGCAAAAAGACGAGAAGGCTAACCTTGACTCTAGCTTTACGTCCGGCAATAATACCATATCATCTGTCCGCGACTCAGAAGATGATTATTACACGAAAAAAATAGCAGCTGAAGGTGGTACGCTCTTAAGATCGCCATCGTCAAACAGTACTATTCCACGGTCAATTGCGTGGCGCGTTCTCGAGAATTCAACCGTCCTGGAGCTTGATCCCATCGATCTAAACCTCACGCAGAATCACCAACTACGAAAAATTCGGTTTCAAATTCCTGCCGAGATTTTGAAAAATTGTATCACGGTTTCAGAAGACTCCAGCTCAGAGAATATTGTTATTGACTTCTTATCTAAAACGAGCCATGTTTACACAATCTATTTCAATCCCTCCGAGTTTTTAGAAAGCGCCAAACAGTCGATGTCGGATGTGGGACATAGTCTTACGGAAGAAAATGCCTACAAATGGCGAAAAGTCCAGTACCCTTATCATTTTGATTTCAACAGGCCGCATCTGCTTCATAACGCTTCCATGAATGTACTTGTTGTTAGCACTCTGGACGGAAGTCTAGTCAAGCTAACTAGGCGGTCGCCTCTCGATGATATGACGAGTGAAGTTTTTAACGATCCTAGCAAAAAATCTGGCCTGTTAAACTACTTTTCGTGGTCGCATAGCGAAACTGTTCCAGGCTGGGGAAATCTGGCTTACCGTGCTGCTGTGGCGATGGTTTCTATTCCTAATATCAATGCAATTGCTGTTTTGACTATCAATAGAATGATCCAGATTTGGTCACTCAACTCACTCTCGCTTCTAGGGGAGCATGAACTCAAGTCGCCAAAAGATCTACCAGAAAGAGAAAGAATTTTCATTGGCCCAACTCCTATGAAGCTCCTCGCTATACCTGCTTTCAAAAAATCTTATGAAAATGCTGGTTACATCTATCTTGGCGTGTACATGCCTCTAGGCGATGGCATTTTTAAAATCTTCAAACTGCATCTCAAATCCCAGCGTCCGATATTAGAGGAGCTCGGTAATGAATATGAACTCATTCCGAAAGTCCCTGATTCATACTCTACTTGGGTAGTTAACGGATTCACCATCTTTGACAACACTGAAACATCTCCCGAGCTTCAAATTTCTATTATGTGGAAAAGCAATACAAGTTCAGCTTTTTACCAAGCTACGCTACCTAATAGCTCACAGCAGGAAGTTAATTGGTTTGTCGACTGTAGCACAAGAGATTCTTCTGCCATGTTAACTTCAAGTATTTATCACAGCAATCAGGTCGAATACTATGTTGAGAAAATTTTCGGATTTGTTACATATTCCAAAAATGTAGTGGAAACAGCACTAGATATTTATGAAGGCCATTATGCATTTTCAAGCTTTCCTGAACCCAACTCGCCATCTCTCAAAGATCGCGCGGAAGCTATCATTGGTGCGACCATCAATCCTACTGAGGAGTTGTCAAAATCTTCACCTGAGCACCAAAATTTACAGAAAGAATTGGTTAAGCAGTGGAATACACTTGATGTCCTTTGTGAAGAACTGCAGCGCTCTGCAAATGAAGTCTTGTCGACTGACTGGGATCCCGTCTTAAAACTGTTTTGGATCTCTAGAGCAGGCCATAGTTCAATCATTAGACCCGCACTGCCTCTAGAACTGGCTTATGCCAATAGAACAAATGATCCCAGTAATATTGTTAGAACTATTGTTACTGGCTCTCTTAGACCACTTAAACCCACAGACTCTATCGATATTCTTGTTTTGCTGGAAACGTTTTCCAATCTGAGGGCAAGCCTATCACCAAATCATGTTAATGAAATCTACAACGCTTTGAGGACTGAGTATTTTTCACACACATCTGACCATTCAACCCGACTCACAGAGCTATACAACAAGTACTTATCACGACATCTTTCCCAAAGTTCACTGTACGCTCTAGAAGAGTCACTTTCAAAAGTTGGGGATTTGTATACAGAACTTCTCATGCTGTATGTTTTGATCAATCCGCGGTTTAAGAGTGAAAACAGGGATGTGTTTTTGACAACAACTGGTGGCTTGTTTGTATCTCAGGTGTTTTACAACTATATCCTCCTGTCTCGAACTATTATCTTGGATATCCTGATTGCCATCATTGCCACTATTCCATCCAAAACTGTTCTGATCAAAAATAATATTAAGGTCTATGTTAGATTTATTGAACTTCTTAAATCTTTTGATGCCATCTCCGAGTTTTCCAAGATCGATATTGAAGATGATACTGAAGATGACACCAAGGATGAAATTCCTGTGAGCGAGTTACCAGTATCGTCATCTTTCAAACAGCTCACTTCATTTGAGGAGTTGACAATTCAGTATCCTTTTTCTACTTCGGTTGATGTGAAGGGATTGAAGCCTGTCATTTTTCAAATATTAGGACAGTGGAAACTTTCTCCTGATAATGAGTTTATTACTCCATACAAGTTCATTGTGGAGCTTATCAGACATGGCCCTCTGGAAACTGCGCAAAAGTTGGCAAGATATTTTCCTAGTGATGATGCGTTTTCACAGTTTATCAATGCAAACATTGAACTCCGAGCCCAAGATGGTGAGAAAACACAGAAGTATTTTGGTCTTGCTGCTCTTGGTCTTGCCAAGGGAAAGTTGTCGGCTGAAAAACTCGAACTTGTGTCTTTACTTTTCTCCAAGTCATTATTCACTAGCGAAGCTTTTGGCAACGGTAAAGCAAAGTTTCTTCTTGCTGCTTCAAAAGCTGCTCTTGAATATAATTTGAATGATACCGCATTGGCCCTTGCTAAAGAAGCACAGGCCAGTCTGGAAGCTGAAAAGCCTGATATTGATGTTTACGACCACATGTTCAACATTGCTATCAAACTATCACAATTCAAGGACGCGGAAACAGCTGTAGCTGAGATTGAGAAGGTAGATAGTCAACGATTAAAGGAACTGTCTAAAGACGAACAGCTAGTGGCATCCCAGCAGCGTTCACTTGTCACGCCCTACTTGGAGACTCTTGCCAGCTGGCTAGTCCGAGCAGGAAAGCTTAGCGTGCTTGAAACCCTTGATCTGAGCATGGAAGCAACAGGAACCATCACGGATTTTCTTTTCAAGCAGGCAGAGATCAGCCTTACTCGTGCTTTGCTCGGTGAGGGCAGCAAAGATAACGACAATGAAGAAAGCAATCCATTTCTTTACTACAATGTGCTTTATTCATGGAACATACATTATGACGATTTCAGAGCAGGTAAGATATTCGGCATTTTTATTTTTATTATTTTTCTTGTTTGACTAACTTTTTTTTTTTTTCCATTTAGCTGCGTCGGCTTTGTATCTGAAAATCCAGCACCTCGAGACGCTCAACACTGAGCTTTCTTCGATTCTTGATGAGATACTTGTCACTTATTTGATTCTAATTAACGCACTACGCTGCATGCCAAAGAAGGACGGCTGGCTTGTAACAAAACAGGCATCCAGGTCTGGCGGGAACCCCGATAAGACCCGCCTGCAGCAGGTTGTTCTCAGCCTTGATGAGCTGCAGGGTATGTACCACAAGTATGTGGGCCGCAAGGACATGTTGTTAGTACAGGAGTTTAGCTCGAAGCTGGTGCTAAATTGAGTTTCTGTTTGTTTTTTTGTTACCCGTGCTGCTTTTATTTGAGGCTGTTAGGTAGAACCCCGGCATCAAGTATAATAGATATTTGGTTGTTTTCCATTTTTAATATTACATTATCTCACGCTTGTAAAAACGATTTTTTTTCTTTCTTTTGCATCATTCCAAATTATTCACACTTGCAAGCTATATCGTTTGTAAATTTGGTGGAGTAGAGGAGAGTCATACTGTAGCACAGGAATACAGGGTGTTTCGGCTGTGTGGTGCACAGTCAAATCAGAAAAGATATTGTAAACTGGCTTAGTGATGACGTCTTCCAAGTCACGCTCTTTTCTGGAATTTCCCTTCTTCTTTTGTCTCCCAGGATTGGCTTCGGACACAAGTAGTGATGTAGGTTTATTGACAAGTTCCTGCAAACTATACTGAATCTGACCGGGATCAAACAAATGCATTGTTTTTGCAGGCAAGTTCTTATTGGCCTTTTTCGATCTTCTATCAATAGTATTTTCTTGATCATCATTTATAATTTCGGGGCCATTTTTCCTTTTGAGTCTCCCTTTGGTGTCTACATGACTATGAGCAACAGAAGGGAGTCTCAGTGCCAGCTTCCACAGTCGGGCCCATTGGCTCAAATCGTCTACTACAAACAGGGAAAATGTGCTAGTATTGGAGATTAACTCAAGGCTACCAACATCGAGCAGCACTGCGTTTTTGGCGAGCAATGCCACTACTTTGGTTTGAATATAGGGGTCTATCTCGCACATCTATTATGAATTAGTTCATTGAAAAAATTAGGTGAATTAATGATATTGTGCTTTAAGGAATAATCAAACCTTACCATGATGAGGCTTCCCAAAACCTTTGAAGCGTACCCAACTGGATTATGAAGCATGTAAAGGGTATACTGCCCATAGTTGTGCAAAAACCAGTAGTCATTTTTAATAAACACCTCTTCAAATCTGAATGTTAGCCCAGAATCAAAACTTGTAAACCCTTTGTAAATTTGTATTCATAACTAGGCATGGCTTGTGAACTTACTCTGGCGGGGTGTCAAACACCCATAAACAATTCGTAAAGCAGCCATAGTCTGCGAATTATTCACATTTCGATTCTATTTTATTGTTTTTTCCAAATCAAAAATCAGTAAGTGCTTAAAACATTAATATATTTGACTGTGTATTCAAGTTTAAAAGTTCATACCTGTTGAGTAGTTTTAACCAAAATTTGGGCAAGATGGAAGATGTTGTCATCCTCGCCTTTTAGTGCCGAATAGTGCTCGAAACTAAGCTTGTAAACTATCATTGTCACGCTTATCAACTCTGTTCCTTGTATTAGTATTCCTTTTTATACTGTTCTGTCATGACCACTTAACGTTGTCATGTATAAGCAATTCCTTACCTATCATATCAACCTGTCTTGATGTAGCCTCATGATAGACGTGGAACCAATTGACAAGAAACTCAATCAAACATTTGACTGCATCAAGAGGATGTCGGCCATTGCTTTTAACAATATAACTACATTCATTTTCCTCAGTACTTTTTCTGGTAATGTTGATTGTATTGATAAGGACTAGAAAGTTTTGACAGCACGTAAAATGTGCTGTCTCTATTTTGTGCTTTGAGTCTGGATCTGATATTGCAAAAGATTCTTTGGACCAGGCCGCCAAGCGTGGGCCCAGCTTGACTAATACAACGGTGATTCCATCTGTCAATTCTTCGTCTATATGAGTGAATGTAAATGTTATAGCTAGTATTCAGAGCAGTAGTCACAAAAATTTCCCTTCCTTCAAAGTCAAGTCACGTACTTATCTTGTCGCTGCCAAAGACAAACAGCACCAGCACAATCAGCCGTACGTTGAGTAGATAGAGCCGTGTGAGTAGGTTCTTGCATGCACGTGGAACTGTGCCCTCCTGTGTAGTTACTACCGATAGCCCCAGGGCCAACAAGTCGTCTACTGCTTTTATAAGCCTTTGAATCCCATCACAGTCTTTTTTACTGTTGCAATCGTCACCACCATTTTGGTTTCTGAGAGTAAGCCACTCTTTCGGATACCGATAGCTAATTAGCAGGTTCACGAGCCCGCTATGTCGTCGTACACTCATGCTGTCGGCACTAAGGATGTAGAATGCAAGACTTTGAAGCCCCAAACTTACAAGGCCCGGCTCATCCGATATCACAAGCTCTCGAATTGCTTTTATCATCTGCTCTTTGGTGATTAAACACTAATAATTCCTAGACTGAACGTCGAAGAGACAAGCAGCAATTCAGTTTCTATATATACTACTATGATATTCAGTCAGCACACCAAGTGTATCGTTGTGTTGATCACCTGTCTGGAGCATTGGCACACCAGTGCATCTATCGTTTTGTATTAGCCCTTCTAATTAAAACAAAACTTTTCATTTTTCAATTTTTTTTCTTAACTGTTAGCTTTGTATGAAAATTATACACAGTAAATGATAGAATAGATAAATATTAAATTACATAAAATGTCTTAGTAGCTAATAAGACATTTATTTGAAGGAGGTAAAGGGAGAGTCGGTGACACAACCCTGGCTGGCATCAGAAACCAAGCGGGCGTACTTAGACAGAGTACCGCGGGCGTATCTAGGCTTGGGAGGAGTCCAACCCTTGCGTCTCTCAGCCAGGACAGACTCATCCACCAGCAGATCGAGAATGTTGTTCTCAGCATCAATGACAATCTCGTCACCATTCTCAACGAAAGCAATGGGACCACCGACGGCAGCCTCAGGAACAATGTGGCCAATCAAGAAACCATGAGAACCACCAGAGAATCTACCATCAGTAAGCAAAGCAACATCCTTGCCCAGACCGTATCCCATCAAGGCGGAAGAAGGCTTAAGCATCTCGGGCATACCGGGACCACCCTTAGGACCCTCGTATCTGATAATAACAACAGTCTTCTCACCCTTCTTGATCTCACCGTTCTCAAGAGCCTTAATAAAGGATTCCTCCTCATCAAAAACTCTAGCCTTACCCTTGAAGTAGGTACCCTCCTTACCAGTAATCTTACCAACAGCAGAGCCAGGAGCGAGAGAACCTCTCAAAATTTGCAGATGTCCGCTAGGCTTGATGGGCTTACTCAGAGGAGCAAAAATCTTCTGATCCTTGGGCATCTCGGGGTAAGGAGCAACAGTCTCCTTCAGGGTCTTACCAGTGACGGTGTAAGTAGAACCATCCAGGATACCCTCATTCAGGAGGAACTTGACGACAGCGGGAGTACCACCAATCTTAATAAGATCAGCCATGACGTACTTGCCGGAAGGCTTGAAGTCAGCAAGCAGAGGAGTCTTGTCGGAGATTCTCTGGAAATCATCGACAGTGAGATCAACACCAACAGAGTTGGCAATGGCGATCAGATGCAGCACGGCATTAGTAGAACCACCAGTGACAATGATGTAAGCAATAGCGTTCTCAAAAGCCGTCTTGGTCATAATATCGCGAGGCTTAAGGTTGATCTTAAGCAGATGCTTGATGGCCTCACCAGCGTCAATGCACTCCTGCTGCTTCTCGGCAGAAACGGCGGGAGCGGAAGAAGAACCGGGAAGAGACATACCCATGACCTCAGCAGCGGAGGCCATAGTGTTGGCGGTGTACATACCACCGCAAGCGCCAGCACCGGGGCAAGCATGCTGGATAATCGACTTTCTTTCAGGCTCATCAATCTGGTGAGAAATGTATTGACCGTAGGCCTGGAAAGCAGAAATGACATCAATGGGCTCGTTCTTGGTGCTTCCGCAAGTACCAGTACCAGCAAGAATAGTACCACCGTAGACCATGATAGAAGGTCTGTTGACACGGCCCATAGCTATAAGAGTACCAGGCATGTTCTTGTCACAGCCGGGAATAGAGATGTTGGCGTCGTAGTGCTGACCCATCATCATGGTCTCAATAGAGTCGGCAATGATCTCTCTTGATTGCAGGGAGTAGCGCATACCATCAGTACCCATAGAAATACCGTCGGAAACACCAATGGTGTTAAATTGCATGCCCTTAAGGCCAGCCTTCTCGACACCCTCCTTGATCTTGAAGTTCAAGTCAAGCAGATGCATGTTGCAGGGGTTACCGGACCACCAAACAGAAGAAATACCAACCTGGGCCTTGTTAAAATCGGCATCCTTGAAACCAGTGGCGTAAAGCATGGCTTGCGACGCACCCTGAGACTTGGGTTCGGTGATGACATGGGAGAACTTGTTCAGGTGCTCCTCGTTACGTGACACGGAGGCTGACTTAAACGATCTGATAGCAATGTTAGTTGAAAATCTCATGGAGCATTGCTCAATGGTAATCAGAGTCTTACCTAGCAAATTGCTTGGAGGCCATGCGGCCTTGCATCTTTCTCAGACTCAGCATAGTGGAATGATGTGAATAGTAAGCTTGGTTGAAGTGTACAGAAAATAAAAAGAAGAAAAGAAAAAAAAAAAAGTCGGGGGCTCGTGTCAATTTTAAGGACTTTTTTTGTGTTCAGTCGATGGTTGTTGTTGCTCCTCCCAATCACCCTCTCTGTGAGTCAATTCACAAATAGAAATTTTTCACCGTCGCCGATATCGCTCGGCCAATGGTAGAGCTTGGATTACCAAAACGAAAACAAACCTTAAGGTGCTCGGCGGACCCGTTTTAGAAACCCTGTGCTCACCTGCCACGGTCACAAGACCACCAGGATCCGCCCTACCATCTCCAAGCTTTTCGGGATTATCCCGTGACAGTACCCGACAAAAATTGGCCCGCTGAAACCACACATATTTGATCGGTTTATACCAAAAGTGTCTTGATATTCATGTACTTGACTTGGAATTTGATATTGTTTATGACTATTAAATTATGCAACATTTACAGAGCGACACCGCTCATGTCGGAGCAGCCACTCGGAACCCTGGATGCATAGTTTTGTACGGGCTGGGGGTAGAAAGGTTGGTGGGGGCAGTGGGGGTAGTGGGGGTAGTGAGCGTGGACCGCTTCTGTTGCCAACCCACTCCATTTCAAGTGATTGGCTACCTCCTACTGCCGCTCGAGGCTAAGGTCTTGTAAAGCCCGTTAGTCACAAGGAAAGTGCTTTTGATTGCCTCTTCTACTTTGGTCAAGCCGAATCTACAGAGACTTCATGAAATTTGCCACTATTGTCCCCATACTTGAATCTGCGTCAAAAAAGAAAACTCAATGTGGCGCAAGTGTTTCTGAATGCCCCCACTACTTCCTCCACTCTTTACCCCCACGCTACTCCCAAATATACAAAGCTGCCTCACCATTCACAACGCTCTAGAGATAATAACTGAACGGGCGAAACCCTGTAATTGGTAACATCACCTCCTTGGTGATTCATAATACTCACGGCTTTCAATTTAATCTTGCGCAAGATTAAAAGCCTAAATCCGGTATTGAATTTGGAAAAAAGAAATAGCTTAGCATCTGCATTCGCGGTGAATAGTAATCAGGCCATGAAATACAATGTGAACCCCGCCAATACTACTCCATCACCCAAAGGGACCTGTGTGGAGAAAAGTACTTCAATCTACTAAAATCTTTTATAAGTACCGTGTCTCTTCATATCTGTGGTAATCTGTTTCAGCTTTGCACAGGTCATGGCGTTCTGGAAACATGTTTCCAAATGATGCACATCGACGAGCGAAATCATCATTTCAAGTGTGATTAGCTGTAAACAGTTGAGCACGTTCTCCAGGGGTATTTTAAAGCAGGTTTTTAAGTTTTTACTGAGTGTCAGCCTCTGTTCTCGATCTACTGGGTGTTATGTATCACAAGTTTCCCTTAACACAAATTATTCATGGAGAACTCAACGCCATAGAACGTTTGAACTTATAATACGTGTTGCATGATTGGTTTCGTCGATGAACCTTCTATGTTCGGATTGCCTTTTCTGCACAAGCATGTCAAATTAGTCGGCCTTAAAAAGCTTACTTTTACAAAGCAATCGTGCGCGTTTGCTAAAACTGAGAGAGAAGGGGGATATCATAGTGACGAGCTGAGTATCGAAAATTCCGGTCTCGACATTAATTACTCAACTACGCGAAAACAAAAAAATTTAAAAAAAAATTCAGTCACAGCTAATTAAACTTATTCTGTATCGACTGGCAAAAAGACTCTACCTCAGTAAATCAAACACAATATTTTTCGACCTCGCAAGTTTCACCGACGCTTCATCCTAAATTTTTCTAAAATCACTGCACAAACCACACGGTTTACTTTCGACAAACCCACTTAGTCCACTGAATAATACATGGCCTTTGCAACACCCAATGAAGTTTATTTTTTGGGTACTTACTATAGCACTAGCAGCACTAGGCTATGCAACAGACACGCATGATAGTCAGCGCTCTACTCAAGTATTGAGGTTTATATGGTGTTTGCTGCGACACAACCTAACAGAAAGTCTTTATGTCGGATTGGATCCTGGAAACATCCTCACGCTACTCCCACCGCCTATGTCAGACGAGATGAGAGAAGATACTCAGAGAGTCATTACGAGGTGTTACCTCAGTATTGCAAGAGAGTTGGGGTTATCTATTATTTGGGGAATGATAGCTGAAGATGTTGTCTACTATACCACACCCATAACCGATGGACAGTACATAATGTTGAACATTGCTCCTTACGCTAAAACGTTTATACAAGAGGGCGAGTTCAGGCAGGCTCAGCATAAAAACGAAACACTCGCGCGGAGTCAGTATACCGATGCGTACGAAATTTACATAGGTTATGATAATGATTGCGCGAGCAACAAGAGATTTGGCCAGTGGTCGAACGATTATTAAGATATATATTTATTTCTTTATCTGGGTAACATACGGAAAACACAATCCAGTCAGGAAACGGAACTTAATTTTCAATGTGTGACCTCATCACCAATGCAACAAATGCAATGAGAAAACATACTACGTGGATACCAGATCAGGTATAGGCTGTTTCATCAGAACTCCATAATCGTGATTTGGAGCATTCGATAGAAACAAATACTACAGGCATGAAAGTAGCATCACTCATAGTGAGCAAAAAATCGATGAATGGGGTGGGACCTTGGTCACATATGGCGTAGCAGAAATGGACTTTCTGCAGCGTGTATATGACTTCACATCTTCGTGTTGAGATCGAGAGTTAGCTGATCCACATTGGAGAGTATGTGAATTTAATACCAACAAAATGAACATAGTAATAAATAAATTAAGGAGGTAGTATTGGTAAATTTTTTCCAAATGATATGCATCAGCAAGCAAAATCATTATTGCGACTGTGGTCAGTTGGAAACAATTGAGCACGTTATCAAAGAGTTTTTTTTTGTATCCAATGGAGCGAGACTTCTTGAGAAAAGTTTCCCCGGAATTTGATACCAAGAAGGGCCTTAGAGCAGTACCCAAGTTCTTAGATTCATTACTGCAACCACTTTGCTGATGGTTCGCTTGATTATAGTAACTTGCTGAGATTTTACTGGGTGTCATTTTCTGGTATCGATCTATTGGGTGTTATTTATCGAAGGTTGCCCCTAATACATATAATTATTCATAGAGAACTCGGCGCCACCAAATGTCTGAACTTATAACGCGCAATGACACCACTACCTCGACAATCTCATAGAGGCAAACGTTTTTGAAAATTCATGTCTTCCTGGTATGTCTTTTTATTGTATAGTTTTATTTGTAACCATTTGATGTAAGGATAATAAACTGATTTTTTTGTCTATGTTGTCTTTACTTATATCCAGTGTACTGATATACTTTTAATGATTTGTGTTATGTGCACTAATTTGGCTCAGTATATAATGTTGCTAAACTCCCATCTACACTCAAACCACAATATTTGCTTGTCTCAAAACTAAAAAAAAAAAGGAACTAAATAAAAATGAAAGGAAGTCTTGAAGAGTTCATATTAGTTAGGGCCTCATAAATATAATGAAATACACATTCTGATTCAATGATCAAAGGTCAAGCAAAATTTAGTGCTTTAATGCAATAGCGGAGCTGTATAAATAAGGCACTCAATAGTCGATGGTCTACTTCAACGTCAAAACAACACACTAACATCTGATATATCTTTTTATCTTCAAATACATTTCCCAGATTTTTGTGAAAATAGTTGCGTTTGTGGATTTTAGTCTTTTGTTTCACTTTGTTTTGCTTTGTTTTGTTTGATTACATGTCTAGTATCGTCATAACCATTTTTACTCTTCAAGGAACAAAGAGAATACCCGCCAGAGAAGATCTTAACTAAATTAATCATGCAGTTTTAATCCAAGAATCAAGAATCAATTTGTTCAAACTGAAGATATTGGTGCCTTTCTGACTGATTCCTTTTTTTTTTGTTATATGAGCCTAAACGCGTAAATCTTTTTTAATAACAGGGAAATTCATCTAGAAATATTCTTGTGTTAACTGCAATTTCTACCAGTCGTATTCCAAACCGTCTCATTATTTACAAAATTCTCTCACACAGAGATTGATCAGATATTGTACAGATATACTCCCATTATAGTTTCTGATAAATTTGAATGTGCTTATATGCTTTTTCGAGCTGATATCTCATTTTGGCTTTGGTTACACCAACAATAAAAATTGGTATTTTCTTACATTGATGTCAGCGTTATGGTCTTTAAATTTTGACATACATATTTCCTTTCTATCACTACTAACATGAACTAGCTCGAGCAATTGCTATTAAGAGAGGACACAGGTTTTACTGGAGTTTCGTCTAGTATAAAGGACCTACCCAGATTTTTGACGTCTGAGGATAAAATATTGAAATCACTTCAATATAAGATGAAAAGAGCAAAAAAGTGAAGAACATTATGACATTAGCCAAAGTCACAAGCTCCTAGACCGCTCATAGTTAATCGCTATGTGCCAAAAAATATCAGAGCATATTGTAGAGAATTGTTTCTCCAACGTCAAGCCTCTGCATGGAGTTGACCATAAATGTATAAAATATTTTCTATTGAAAAAAAAAAAAAAATTGGACTAACGAAAAACAGTCTATATGTATATGTACTGGGATAATGCACGGGAGCTAGTACCGAGATAAAATCAACAATGGGATAAAATAAGTTGTGTCACAAAAAAGCATTCACTAGGTCCACTCTACTTGAAATTGAGGGTAATGGTACCGTCAGAGTTCTGGGAAACAACAAGATCTTTAAGAATATCTTTCTTAGACTTCTTAGAGTCACTCTCGAGCTGCTTGACAATCTTGTACAGAGAAGAAGCCTTGTTCTTGGGAACGACAGAGGTAAGAGAAAGAGCGGAAGCCTTCTTTGACTTCTTTTCCTCTTTCTTTTCCACCTTAGGTTTTTCCTCTTCCTTCTTGGGTGTAGGAGCAGGAGCAGGCGCAGGAGCAGCCTTCTTCTGGTTGTTCTGTTTGTTCTGCTGCTTGGTGGGCTTGGCCTTGTACAGAGCACCCTGGTATTTCTCAGCCTCGGAAATGCAAGTGTTGTGGGCCTTAAAATCCATACCATAGAAAGTCACGGAGCAGTCGATACAGGTGTAGCCGCCGTCGCAGCGATGAGTAGCGACCTTCTTCTTGGCCAAGGACTCGTTACAAGTCTGAATCAAACGCGTTAGCACCAATGCATATTTTCAAAATAAAAGCTTCAACATAAAAAATTGAATAAATAAAAAGTTGATCAAACTTACGTCACAACTAAAGCTAACCATCGCGATAAATTATAAGTGTATATAAAAAGGAAGTAATGATGTGTGTTGTTGATTAGATCTTTGTCACGATAAAATCAAATGGGAAAAAAAATTGAAAAATTCCGTTAAAGACAGATGCTAGTTGGGAGGATTAGTCAGTACTTACTCCATTTATATATGACTTGAGTGCAAAGTTATATTACATATGTTTTAAATAAAGATTTGAGCTTAAGTGTTTGATACTTGGTATTTGGCCTTTCACATGATTAGAAAATAAAGTTTTGCTTCAGATTAACGTAACCCTAGCCCTTTTAATTTAGAAATTCTTGAAGTGGGTAAGGGTTGTGATATACTAATGACATGCATCCGATTCTAGCCAGGGTACCGTGCGATTAGTCCGCTACTCGCGCAACTTACAGAACTATTTAATTTCTAACAAACTGACATCTTTTTTTGATTTTTTTTTTTTTTTTCAAATCAAACTTCCTTTTTCTTTCCCTTCATTTCTATCTTTTGTTTTCATTTTTATTTGCATATACCAAGCTTCCATAGTTGCCTAAATACATTTATAATGAGTGCAGCAATCATTAACAGATCCCTCACTAGTGTTAGAACCGTATGTACCTACTCTGTCACCCCACATTAGCTGGTCGGCTATGGCTGTCTACATCGCAACATAATTCTCATTTTTATATATCTAACACATTTTCTTTACAGGAACTCGAGTTTTTAAAGGACTCTGATGTCATTAGCCCGGCTCTTTATGACCAATTGCTTAGCAAACTGCCTGCTAGACATGACAGTAGCCAAGGTCCAATCCAACCCTTTGAGTTGAACTCGCAAAACGAAAAGGCTTTGACCTCTTTTAACACCCCTCCACCTGCTGCTGCTGCTCCCCCGTCGTATGCACCGCCGGCTTCTCAGACACCCCAGCAAGAGGTTGCTGAGGCTCTTTACAATTATAACCCTTCCGGCCCCACAGATCTCGCTCTCTATCAGGGCCAGCACATCACGATTCTCGAAAAGCTCAACAATGACTGGTGGCGAGGCCAGGACGTCAACTCCCAGCGTGAAGGTATTTTTCCGTCTAACTACGTGCGCATCATATCTGGCGGTGCGCCTGGCAACGATGTTGCAATGAGAAACAATAACTATTATCCTCCACCCCAGCAACAGCAACAACCCCAGTACAATAACAACGTTTACTACCCTCCTCCTCAACAGTCACAGCCCCAGTTCCCGCCACCCAGCACCAACTACTACGCACCGCCTCAACAGGTTGTTCAACAGGCACCTCAACAGGTCCAAGAACAACCTCAGAGTTCCGGTGGTAATAATGCCATTGCTGACGGTGCCAAGAAGGTGGGTAGCAAGTTGGGTAATGCAGCCATTTTTGGTGCTGGTGCCACTATCGGTTCCAACATTGTCAACTCCATTTTCTAAGTTTTCTGTTTTACGTCTAAGCCTTTTTTTTTTTTTTTTTTTTTTTTTTTTTTTTTTTTTTTTTTTTTTTTTTTTTTTTTTTTTTTTTAACTTTTTTTTTTTTTTAATTTTTATAAAATTTTATTTTTTATATTTTTTTTATTTTTATTTTTTTTTTTATTTTTTTTGTT
>Ga0160505_100614_pt1 | contig 19304 bp, 8 predicted proteins | sample DIDeMG_FD_108225 | JGI IMG/M metagenome (GOLD analysis project Ga0160505, IMG submission 108225) | Enriched chicken feces microbial communities from UW Madison campus, WI, USA - DID2874_E49_Stillage MG | ecosystem: Host-associated > Birds > Digestive system > Large intestine > Fecal ... | reverse complement strand
ATTATTATTATTATTATTATTATTATTATTATTATTATTATTATTATTATTATTATTATTATTATTATTATTATTATTATTATTATTATTATTATTATTATTATCGTTGGCGGAGATAAAAAAAAAAGTACATGAGGAAGATGTGGTCTGAGAATTTTAGGATGTTTTGATCGATAACGATTACACGAGGATGATACAAAAAGATGTACGATTAAAAGAAAAAAGAGGAGCGAAATTAATATTAATGGTGTTTGTGATAAGTTCAGATTGAAAACAATATGAACCAATTAGAAAGGAAGGGTATGTTGATGGAGGCACAATGTTCCGAGGAGTAAAAAAAGAAAGAGTTGTGTAATAGGAAATCCCCTAAAAAAAAATCAACCTCCATAAAGAACAATCGAGCAAGAGATACAGCGACTACATATAAAACAACAACGGTTTCATCGGATTTGGGCGATGATTTCTGGTTTTGGATAATATGAAAACCAAAAACTATGGGGTATTAACATCAGTAGGAAGACATGGAAGTAACCAAAGCATTACTAGATAATGCTACAAATAGAATTGGGGTCGATTCGGGGCAATTTCTGTTCTCCTTCCCTCTCGAGTAGGATATAAAGTTAATGCTCAAAGAAAAAGAAATGAAGAAATTTTCATGTTTTTTTATTTTATTTATTTCGGCTGGACTTGAGATTCTTTGCTGTTGAAAAATAAAATAAAACGGTGATAGGCAAGAATTTTAAACTGACATTTCATTGCCCATGTAAATGCTATTCATTCAAAGACTTATAATCCACTATTCAATGCAGGTGCTGTTTAGTTAAGTACTGTTTAGTTAGATACAAATGAATATTGTATCTGTTTTAATGAGATTTTAATTCAAACTGTTCTTGTGTTTCCGTCACTTTTATATATATATATTTGTTTTTATCATCATTATTTTAAGGAGTATCCTTTCCATCTCCTGCGATCTCAATTCCTTTGAACCTGCGCTGATTCAACATTTGATCATTTGAAAAGAGGGACAGGGTTAGGGCATTTGAACGTGAAATCCACGCGCGTGCCGAATATTATACTAATATAACTTTATTATAGTTTAGTATAGCTTATTATTAGTTTAGTATAAAATATCGTAATTTATTTTAAACTATTTTTTTATTTTTCTATATTTACTGATGGCTTTCCCTTCACCATCATCCCCAATCTCACCACACGCACGCTTCCCTTTTCTGAGGGCGACCTCTACGCCTTTATTTTTATATATATATCTATTCGACGCTAGCTAATGGACTCAGACGCTCACTACTATAACAACAAGGGTGATCGGTACGTTTCACTTGAAGATGGTAAGCATATCTCGCCGCCTGACCGAGGAGCAGGTTTGTTTTGTTTCTTCAGACCTTTGTTTCCTCAGGAAAAAAAAAAATTTCTATGTAAAAAACAACTACTGACCACATATATATGCAGACCTCGCTGGTTGGGGGATTGAACAGGCCACAAACTACGACAATGAGCCCGATTATTACTATGATTCGGACGCCAGTGATGGTATTTCAAACGACGATGACATTCCGACGCAGTATGAACCAAATTATCATGATATATTTTTTCAGCAGCCGCAGTACATCTCCACACCTACTGCCCTAGAACCGCCGAGGCCCTCGAAAAATTATGGCCACCGCTCAACCAAAAGCCAAACTTTTCTTGAGCCCCTCATCCTTGCATCGGTGACAACCCTTTCGGCATCCTCTTCATATATTGACCAAAAGCGCATCAACCTCGTGGCTCTTTTTCGGCGCTCGCTGAGCTACAACCCCTCCGGGCGCGGGTCACTAGAGACAATGCGATTTGTGGAGAAATTTCGTTACCTGCTTGTCTCAAGCCCACTTCTTGACACACACGTCTCTGTGCACCAACAACAACAAATGCCGGCACTGACCAATCGGGCAGGGATCAGCCCCCAACGCCGCCAGCGCCGCTGGGCCTACCGCAACTCGGCCTCCCTGGCTATAGCCATCTCGACGGCAACTACAAGCGCCGCTGCCACGGTTGCTTCAATGTCCCCGGCAAACCAGGGCACGAGCGCTGCTATGGTATTACTTGTGCTGCTCGCATGGGCACTCAAGCAGAGCAAGCGCACCGGCGTCGATGGAATTCTTGTCAAAACCCCCGACCAGCAGCAGGTTTTGGTTGTGGTTGTGACTTTTGGCACGTTGTTAGCGCTTTTCTCCTACGCCCGACGGCGAGCGCTGCGGTATATGCGCGCGCGGGTGCTTGAAGACGCTGAAGCCCTCATTGACAGCTGCCGGCGCTTTGACGCCATTGTGCTCAAAAATATTGCCGTCCTGCAGGAACTTGAGCTCATTGCTGCCAATGGAGCCTCGGCTTCTGTTGGTGGAACGAGGATTGGTGAAGCTCTTGTGCTGGGTAAGCATCTGCGTGCGACGCTTTCCGCAGTATTGTACCTTGCGCTGACAGCCTCGTTGACGGCGATTGTGACTGTTCTCCCTACCTGCAATTTTCTTGACCTCGACAAGTACCTGAATATTTACGAGCTGGATATCTCGATTATTCGGCGCGAGTTCTGCTCATTCACTACCAATACTACTAATACCACTACCGCTACTACTATGAGCAATAATAATAATAATAATAATAATAATAATAATAATAATAATAATAATACCACTAATACTACTAATACTACTAATGACGACAATGACGAGATGACAACGGAAGAGATTTTGCGATCAATCACGGGCGTTCCTTCCAAAATGAACTATTTTGGTGCGCAGGCAGCAGCAGCCCCCGTGCAGCGGATCCGCGAAGAACTGCAAAAAGTGCACTTTTTACGGCGGTTATACACCTGCTGCCTTTTGGCACAGCCCGGCAGCGGCGGTCCTAACAACGCTAATACTAGCAGCTGGAGAACCTGGCTGGTAGTGGATGACTCTCTGCTTTCGCTGGTTGAGCTCTTTGACTCGCTCGGTGTGACACTTAAAGAGACACGCAATCTTGACATTCTCTCACCGGTGCGACAGCAGCAGCAGCAGCAGCAGCAGCAGTCGCCAGTGGACCGCGCGACTCAGGCCAAGCTTGGGGCTGTAAACGAGTTGCAGCAACGGATTTTCCAGCTTGAGTCAACGCTCGAGGTCCTCCGCGACGAACTTTTGGCTGATCCTGGTGCCGCCACACGGGGTGTGGCGCCGCCCAGTGTCGCCACCGTGTCGGCCGGGATCGATGATATTGTGGAGCTGTGGGAGCACCGGCCTTTTTCCGATGGGGCCCCGCAGCAGCAAGAGCAGCAAGCCAAGATGCACCCGCCAGCGCCGCCGCCGGCTCCACCAGTACCATTAGCACCACAGTTTTCCCCGCGACCCAACCTCACGCACCACCGCCGCCATTCCTCCGAATTCACCACTCTAAGCGGCGCCACCATTGTCCTTGAGGGCACCGCCTACGACCGATTCTCACTACCCAAACACACCTCTAATTTTGCCAACAGTAACGGCGCCGCCGCCATGACGACAAAGCTGTCGCGAGACGAACGCATTGCCGCCATGGCCCAGCGCCGCCGCGCCGAAGCCGAGCGGAAGGCCGAACAAGACCAAAAAGCAAACCTCATTCACGAGCTCGGGTCTGTTGTTCTCAAACGCCAACACGCCTAGTTCACCTCTGACTTTTTTTTTTTTCTTCTTCTTCTTTCTTCCCTGGCCAATGGGGGAGGCATGGCAATGGGATTCAGGATTGTAATTTGTATACATGTTATACCTTCCCCCCCTTTTTTTTTTTTTTTTTTTTTTTTTTTTTTTTATTTTTTTTTTTTTTTTTTTTTTTTTTTTTTTTTTAATTATGATACTACACAAACTTCGATATAGATGCCATTGTTCTCGGTGTTTTAATATTTTAATTCTTTGTGTATATTAGTTTATGTAAATGAAAAATAAATGCCTAAATCGATTTGGTTTAGATCTGGGCGAGCGGCTCGGAGAACTCGACGCCTCTAAACTTGTCAAGTCCCTCGCCACCGTAACTGGTCAGGGGCGAAGCCTCGACCTCAACTCCGGGGGCAACGTTGGCTCCAGCCTCCCGTAACCAGCGGGTACTCTCCTTGAGCAGATCCGCCCGCGAGGTCTCGGGACCGTCCTCCTTGGAACCAGGGGCGTTCTTAAGCGGCGAGAATTCGCGCGAGCGGTGGACCTCAAGAGAACCAAAGCGGTCAAACTCCAACGTGGGGAAGACGTCAAAGACAAACTGCTCAAGCTTGATACCGTTAGGTGAAGTAGGCTTGGGGTCAACGTTGCCAGTGGCAATGTCGACGTAGGGGATCTTCTTGTGCGCAATGTGGTAAGGCAGCGCGGAGGCGGGCCAGGAAGGGATTCCCTCAAGGAAGCTGGCAGAGTAGTAATGGTTGACAATGTTAGCGGCGCGGAACTTGAGCAGACCATCTTCGGTCTCCTCGGCTGCAAGCTCAGGGCTAATCTCGGAGTACTCAATGACACCAGGACGGCCATTCTTGGAGACAATGAGACCAACAGACTCAGTAGCATCACGCTTGCGAACAACCTTGGTGCCAATGTCGAGCTTGTGAGCATTGGCCCAGCCAAGGAACACGGGATCGGCAACCTTGACAAGGCAGTTGTCAACACAGTAGGTGTGGAGATGCTCAATGCCACGCTTCTTCAAATCGGCCAGCACACCAGACTTCCAAAGGGCCTTGTAGATACCACCATTTCCATCTGGCGCCACGGCAACCTTGGCAGGAGTCTCAAGAATGATCTTACCCTCCTTGGTAAGGCAGGGCAGCACACCTTGCTCGAAGAAGACAACATTGGCGGGATCCAGACCAAAGTAGTTATTGTCTTTGAAGAATTGCTCGGTGGGGGCACGGGTAGGACCTGAGGTCATGATATACCAGGGGATAACAGTACCGGGTCCAGCCAATTCCTGGACCTTGGCGATGCGCTCAGCCTGCAGCTGGAAAAGCGACTTGTGAGAAGGAAGACCCACATCATAGCAGCCCTTGGGAGCAGAAGATCCCAAGCGGGTGCCCTGGCCACCGGCGAGCAGGATCACAGCAACCGAGTTCTTGCGGATCAAATCGAGACCAGCCTTGTACCACTCAGCGGCCTCGTCCTCCTGATCAAGCAATGACGCCGTGGCGGTCTCGGGAAGAGGCTCGAGCTTGGCCTCGCTCTCGTCAACGGGCGCAGGGTTGACAATTACCGAATCAGCGATCTGGCTAATCTCAGTAGGGTCGATGGCAGAAAGCTGCGCAAGCAGGCTCTCTTGGTCAGCGGCACTCAGGGTGTCCCAAAATGTGAAGACATGGCCCTGGCCAGCGGCCTCGTAGGCAGCCTTAAGAGACTCGTATGAAGAAGACATTGATGGAGATGGGGATTGAGAAGAGAAAAAAACAGATGAATGTAGGTGGTTGGTGAAGTAGTATGAAAGAAGAAGGGGAATGAAAAGGAGAAGAAAGAGAAGAAAAACGTGGTTGATTCTATTTTTGTATTTACTTTTCATGTTTGAAAGAAAACAAAATGAAAAAGGGCAAAAGTAAACAAACGAAGTGCAACATTGTGAACAAAAAAAAGAAGGCAGAACCCCATCTTCTATTCAATCGGCCAGAAAATGGAAATCAAATTTATCCCAACACACCAGAAAAAGGCATGCCTTTGATGATCTGATACTGAAAGAACAACTAGTACATGCCATTTATGTTGTTACTAGTTGGTCATGCTTCCGTTCTGGGAGACTGTAGATGCAAGCGAGTTTTTATTTTTATTTTTTTGGGGTCAAAGCGTCATAATCAATCTAGAGCACATCTGAACCCGCAGATTAAATAATTGTGAAAACATCAAACCAGTGCCATCTTCGATACATCTTATGGCTTAGAAAGAACATTTTCGGGAGCGATAATACAGTTGCTTTTGCAGGCTAGGTCTGACCAAGAGTCGTACTTGGAAATTGTAATTTCTGAACCAAACATGTGGATTGTTGTACGTCACCAGTATTCTGTTATCCAGTTGATGTATTCCGGCATTGACAATTCAACTAAGGTTGTGAGAACATGAATGTGTCAAAAACGTGATTTATTGACAGTAGACTTCAGCGCAAGTCCATATTTTGCAGACTTGTTTTTGATACTATTTTGAAGATTAAAACTTTTGTAGTGTGCTCAGACTCTCAATCTTAGGACTTTGATTTTGTTTGCATGAACAGTTGTTACAAGATCTCAAAGACCTTACGTATGTCATGGGTGAACATAATAATTGTCAACGGTAACCTATATTTGGTGACAGAGCTAACTTCATCTCCAACACTTAAGAGGAATCTACATTATTAATTTGATTTCTATAAATAAGAAGCTCTAAGTTAACATGATGTTCTGAACTAAGACCTTTCTTTTTACTATTCTTAATAACCTCCCCTTTCTACTCTTCTCTATTTTTTATTTTATTTTTTTTTATTTTTAATTTTTTTTTTCATGTGCTCTTGAGCTTATTCTTTAGAATTGCGCGGGGGGAAAAGAATAGAATTAAGAACTCTGGTAAGCTTCCTATGACGTGAATTCTCTTTGTTTTTTTTGTCGGTGTGACCTAACCCCTAGGAATCATAAACAGAGTTAGAAAATAAAAGGTTTTGTTCGTACCACATCGAGTCAATTATTTCGAGTTAGGGTTAAAAAGCCCAAAGTTCTCGAGCGATGTGGATCTAGAGTACGTTCAGGTCTGTCAATGTTTTTACTTTATTATGTTTTGTTTGTAGTACAGCTGTCATTTGTCCATAAACAGGGCAGTGTGGTCCCCACTCTGGTTATCACGCTTACCAGTTATATGTGGCAACTTGAAGGGCCCGCGTGAACCAGGTCAGTCACGGGACAAATAACGTTGGCACTTGAATGTCTTGGTGCCGTCCCGTTTATCAAAAGCCACGCCAACCAGCAACCGTTCACTAAAACCGAAAGACGACTATATAGATGTTTTCTTAATCAAGTTTTCAATATTCAGGTACCCTTTCAAAACCCGATCGAACATTCGAAAAAAGGAGCAACGCAGGTCCCCTGTCGATGAATGTCTCAAACGCTGAGAAGATATCCTTATTGGATAGCCCGAAAAGCAAGGGTGAACTTTGGGCATTTCCTTCTTGGCTAGCTTTGCTGTTTCTGCAGACAAGTTACATCTTGCGTCTGTATGTAATTTGTCTGATTATTTCCTTTTAAGAAAAAGTTCAGTAAAGCCACGAGTTGTTAGTGTCCACCGGTACGTACTAGCAGTAACACTGCTGGTTTTACAAACTATATCTATTTTAATCTCTGATAGCTTTGAAACAACCATACTAAAAACCGGAAACGAGAAACAGAATATTTATTGTAAACTCAAGATCTGGGTGTTGCCATCCTCGATATTTTTAGCCGGCATTGTCTAGCAGTGCAAGTTGTATTTTTCCCAAAGTTCACGCAGCTGAGCCGATTGCCGCAGAGTACTATCATGTATACACATAATTACGGTACCCGTAACTTTCATTAGCCAGTCGACTGACTTACTTGGACTATAAAGAATGGGCACGTCTTTGATGGTATCATTATGAATACTTCAACCAGCTAGATGCGTTATGATATTCAATCATGCCGTCCCGGTGAAAATCTCATTTCAAATTTTTATTGTTGTTGTTTCAGACCATTGCCGCGGTCTCTAATCATAGCTATGCACCATGACGTCAGTTTTTCTCTTTTTTGTTGCTGTTGCTGCGCTGACCCTGACTGGCTTGGTTTAATCCACTTGGTACTGTGCAACCAACCAACCAGTAAATCCTTCGTATTGCACGAATATATCGTCAGTAAACTGCATTTTTATCTCCTTTCTGTTGCAATTCAATAAAAAATAAAAAAATAAAAAACTTTTCCCCTGACTCCTCGTGCTCAGAACTGTTACGCTGCCATTTATATATATATCACTCTGGCTTAATTAAAGTTTGTACCTGCGCTCGCAGCCGCAAGTCTCGGGCTGATATATACGCGGACATGGATATTACAGCATGGGCTTAACTACGCAGTCAAACGGAGGAGCTTACTTAACCCGAAATAAACTTTTGGCTAGTCTTTGGGCAAACTTTATTGAATTGTGGCCAATGCTGTTTGTATTTGTTGTTGTTGTTGGCTTGGTCTAGAATAACTATTGGTAAAATTGCCTTAATTCTAACCCATTTTTTCTCCCTTAATTCCAGTAATCCCAAAAGTGCAAGACATTATCTACCGTTTCTGGAATGCCGTAACACTGGTCTTTTTAATTTTTTTTCTTCTCTGTTTTTATTTTATATTTTTTTTTTCTCTCTCTCTCAATTTTGTTTTAGTTTAATACTTTTTTTTTTGCAACATTCATCCACTCTGAGCTCTCTTCTCCTCTATCACCATCTATTCATTCTAGTCATTTGGAATGACATCCCTTTTATCCGCAGTCCAAGCCGAGGGGCTGTCTGAAAGCCCCTATAACAACGATGATACCTTTATCGCTGTTAGTGAAATTATTCATAGGATATCTCTATATATATCGTCATCCCAACTTTATCAACAACAGAATCTTGACAAGGAGGCCATTCTAGGAAGCAGTCGATACTTTCATCTTTCATCTGATAGAACTGACCTGGGCTTTGGCGGTGGCATCAGCAAAGCCAGCTATGACATATCTGATTTAATCCCACAGGCCTTTCCAGGCCGAAACACTCCTGCAAAAGCCCTGCTCGTGGACCAGCTTAATTTGCTTGTGCTTAACACTAGATCTCTCTTTGAGCCCAATCTAATGAACCCAGATGCTACTGTGAGCCAGCAGGAGATCTTCAACTCGATAGCCGCAAACGACCACACAACTTTTCAAAAGACACTCTCCAAATTTAATATTACGCCGCCGTCCGACCTTGAAGATGAGAAGCAGCAGGACACTACACACTCAAAGTCCTTGCTTCCTGCACTACTCAACAAGGTCCAGTTTCAGCAAAATGAGATAGAGATTCAACGTGCTACAGTTCTTGCGCTTGAGAATGACCTTGCTGCTGCGCGGTCAACCATTTCGGCAATCACTGATTCCATTAAACCCAACCAGCGTCGCTTTATTGACACAGATCTTTTGGACCGTGAACTCACTAAATCCCAGAATGCTAATCGTGCTTTCCAAAAGGCACTACGAGAAATTGGTGAGGTTGTTATTGCAGTCGCTCAAGGTGATCTTTCAAAAAAGGTCATTGTGCACAACCAGGAAATGGACCCAGAAATTGTCAAGTTTAAGGAGACGATTAATACTATGATGGATCAGCTGCAGCGATTTGCATCCGAGGTGACCAGGGTGGCCACTGAAGTTGCAGGCGGTACGCTTGGTGGCCAAGCAGAGGGCGAGGGCACTGTCGGTGTCTGGCGCGAGCTAACTGACAATGTCAATATCATGGCATCGAATCTTACTAACCAGGTCAGAGAAATTGCTGACGTTACCCGTGCAGTAGCCCAGGGTGATCTGTCCAAACAGATCAACGTCCATGCCCAAGGTGAAATCTTAGAGCTACAGGACACTATTAATTCAATGGTGCTGCAGCTTCGGACGTTTGCATTTGAGGTCACTCGGGTGGCCCGTGAAACTGGTGTTGAGGGTATGCTTGGAGGACAGGCACAGATTGATGGAGTAGAAGGCATTTGGCGGGAGTTGACAGATAATGGTACGTACTATTGTATCGTGGTACAAGATAGACAACATTCGAAACTAACAAATTTTTATTTTTAGTCAACGCTATGGCAAGCAATTTGACAGACCAGGTCAGAAATATTGCCAATGTTACAACGGCAGTTGCTCGTGGTGATCTTTCACAAAAGGTCTCAGCCGACTGTAAGGGTGAGATTCTGGATTTGAAATCTACCATCAATAAGATGGTTGATCGACTGCAAAATTTTGCCACCGAAGTTACAACCTTGGCTAGGTCTGTGGGTACTGACGGTATTCTCGGTGGCCAAGCCAAGGTTGAGGACGTCGAAGGAGCGTGGAAGGAGATAACTGAAAATGTCAACGTTATGGCATCCAACCTGACAACCCAGGTGCGATCCATCGCTCATGTCACAACAGCGGTGGCGCAGGGTGACCTGTCACAAAAGATTGATGTTCATGCACAGGGAGAAATGTACGCGCTTAAATCCACTATCAACAAGATGGTTGACCGACTGCAACTCTTTGCCTCTGAGGTTACCCGAGTGGCTAAAGATGTCGGTATTGACGGTAAATTAGGTGTGCAAGCCCAGGTTTCAGACGTTGATGGTCTATGGAAGGAAATCACCACTAACGTCAATACCATGGCTGCGAATCTTACAACGCAAGTGCGTGCATTTGCTCAAATTACAGCGGCTGCTACAGATGGTGACTTTACTCGATTTATTACCGTCGAAGCTTCTGGTGAAATGGATGCCCTTAAAACCAAAATTAATCAGATGGTGTTAAATCTCCGTGAATCGATTCAAAGAAACACCGCCGCACGTGAAGCTGCCGAACTGGCCAACCGTGCTAAGTCAGAGTTCTTGGCAAATATGTCCCATGAAATCAGAACACCCATGAACGGTATCATTGGCATGACGCAATTAACATTGGATACTGAGTTAACTCAATACCAGCGAGAAATGCTTTCTATCGTGCACAATCTTGCTAACTCATTATTAACAATTATTGATGATATCCTTGATATTTCCAAGATTGAGGCAAACCGGATGACCATTGAAAAGATTGCATTTTCTCTACGTGGCACCGTATTTGGTGCACTCAAGACCTTAGCAGTAAAGGCAAACGAAAAACCACTTGACTTGGTTTATAAAGTCGACAACACCTTTCCAGATAACCTTGTTGGTGATTCTTTCCGTCTTAGACAGGTTATTTTGAACTTGGTGGGAAATGCAATCAAGTTTACAGAGAGTGGTGAGGTTGCACTCAGCGTGCGCAAAGCCGAAGACCAGAGTCGTGGTGGCCCTGATGAGATGATGATTGAATTTTGTGTATCGGATACTGGTATTGGAATTCAAGGAGATAAACTTGATGTTATTTTTGATACCTTCTGTCAGGCTGACGGTTCGACAACCAGAAAATTCGGTGGTACAGGTCTTGGTTTATCCATTTCCAAGCGTCTCATTAACTTGATGGGTGGTGAGATTTGGGTCAAGTCAGAGTATGGCAAAGGTTCGCAATTTTACTTTACTCTTGCGGTGCAGCCTGCTGACGCTGGCCTAACTCAACTGCTTGAGAGCATTGCTCCCTTCAGAAACCACTTTGTGCTATTTATTGACACGGTTCATGAGAAGTGGGTGACTGAACAGCTTGTACAAAATATGTCCCGATTATATCTAAACGCCTGGGTCGTCAACTCTGTAGAAGAAGCCCCTCTTCCAGAAGATCGCACTGGTCCCAAGTTTGACACTATCATTGTTGACACCCTCGAGGTTGCCACGAAACTTAGAACTTTGAATCATCTCAAGTACATCCCCTTGGTTTTGCTAAACCCTTGCATCCCACAAGTCAACCTCAAGCTTTGTCTTGATCTGGGTATCACTTCTTACGGCAACACCCCGTGCTCTGTTAATGATATCGGTAATGTCCTCCGACCGGCTCTCGAAAGTCGTGCAGCACCACTGAACTCCGACGGAGCCAAAAAATTCCATATTCTTCTCGCCGAGGACAATATTGTGAACCAGAAGCTGGCCGTTCGAATTCTTGAAAAGTACAAGCACAAGGTGGAGGTTGTTGAGAACGGTTTGGAGGCATTTGAGGCTGTCAAACGCAAGCGCTATGATGTTGTTTTAATGGATGTGCAGATGCCCGTTATGGGTGGATTTGAGGCTACTGCGCGAATCCGCGAGTGGGAGAAACAAAACATTACAATTCGCACGCGCACACCTATTGTTGCACTAACAGCGCACGCAATGCTTGGTGACCGTGAGCGTTGCATGCAGGCGCAGATGGATGAGTATCTATCCAAGCCTCTCAAGCCTGCTTTGCTTGTTCAGACGATCAACAAGTGTGTGCACTCAGTCAACCAGTTGCGTAATCTTGCTCTGGGGCCCACAGCATCTGAGGGCATGCCCAAGGGCTATGGTATTGGCACTTCGATTGATGAAACTATTGGGCCCCAACGCCCGCCCATGAGACACCATGAGTCGAGCTTTTTGTCAATCACGGCCACCAGCAGCACTAGCAGTGCTGGCAGTCCTAGCAACATCAGCAGCACTAGCGGCAACAAGTTGGAGTTCCAAAGCAGTACCTCCACCCTTGATAGCGATGAGTCGTGAACAACGGTCAATGCTTTATGATTATGGAATTGTACACTTAACGATCTTTATTATTTCTTATTTCTTTTTTTATTTACTTTTTTTTATTTTTATTTTTTTTATTCGTTGTTTATTTGTTTTTTTCTATTCCCTTTTGCTTTTAATCTCAGGACCGAACGGGTCCTTCTAATGATGTTATTATTGAACGGTTAATTTTATTATATATATATAGGTTATGTATTTGTTCACACACACACACGCACTGGTAATACAACCCGTCTGGTAAACTTTTTCCTATGAAAGAAAGATATAAAAATTATCATGATAAAATTGAGAAGCTAGGTAGAAAGCATAGGGCGCTTTATTACTCCTTGATGATATGGAAACGAACAACAATTTCAAAGATTGAAACTGTCAATGAAAGAGCAATAAGAATAATGATAATCCACGTTATTCGGGACATGTTATATTCAGCGATGGAATCAGCAATAATTTCCGTCAAATCCAAAAAGACCTTACACCGTTCATTTAGTACCAAGATCCGTTGTTCAATTTCCAAATACTCGCGAACAGCCGTGTAAAGGGGGTTAAGGGCTGGTTCGTCCTCCCAAAACAACTCGGGGGTATCAAGGACATTGGAGGAAAGGTTGACATCAACGCGAAGCTTAAATAATCGGCCGGAGACTTTGAGGATTTCTTCTCGCTTAAGGCCTAGCTTTCCCTTGAGCGCCAGGGTTTTGGGGACATGGCGAACGTCATGCATGGTGCCATCCATGCGCGCTTCAAAGCGAGACAGTTTGGTTGACTGAGCAATGGCGTGCGACATGGCAAGCTTGATCATATGGTCGCCAGATTTGAGCGTGACCATATCATTGTAAATGCGCGGCTTGATAGTGTGCGGCGAGTAAGTAAAATGCAGTTCTTCAAGCTCGATATCTTGCTCGGGTATGGGCCGCACAATGAGTGACGTGGGCGGGCTGGGCTCAGATTCCTCGGCGGTGGAGAAATCAAGGGAATCTGACGAGTCCGACGAGTCTGATGGCACCTCTTGAGACGACTCAGTTTTCGTGCGGGCAAAATTAAGGTCCGCAAGGATATCCTTTTCTTGTTGTTCTGTAAAGTTCCAAAACACAATTACGCCATATGCGAAAATGAATATCTCTGCGTGTTTGCTGAGATCAGGGGGTTTGAGCGCCTGTTTGGTGGGCCCAGCGGCCCCGGTTGATAGGGGATGCTCACCTTCCTTTGCAGTGCCATCTTTTAGTCCACCATTGGGACTTAATTCATCCAACCCGGCCCCAGGCGAAGTTTTCATTTCATGTGGACGATCATGAAAATATGTTGGCCGTGGAGGTGTAAAATCTTGGGGCTCGGAGGGATCAAAATCACCATCATTACTGTTATTAATAGTGATGCCGTTAGTAAGTTGGTTATTCTCCCGAGAACCGCTACTATCATTGTGGTGATCATGGTCATCTCTGCCATTATTGTGGATACCATTTTCGCTATTTTTACTTGACTCTGAGTTTGTGTCAAGTCCAGAGTAGTACTCATAGTGATGATCCACTTGCTCGGACTGGTTAATTAATCTTTCCATAAGTTGGACCCCACCAGGACTACTCTGAACTCTTGAATCATCATCACCAGAAAGTAAAGGAAGATAGTACGGTGCATAAAGCGCTTCATGATAAATGCGAGGCAAAATCTTGTGGTGGTCCCGCAGATACTTGGCGGTAGCCACGATTCGAATTGCGTCAGAAACGCAATACGCCGTAAGTCGAGGAAACTTGTCGGTGCGTCGATCTTTCGGCATTCGTTCTGCATAGGTTTTCTGCCCTGAGTCATATCCGGTAGAATTATCTTGCTGTTCCTGCTGTTGCAAGGGGGGTGGAGGTTTCAGGTCATCTTCATCGTCTTCTAACCGAAATGATGGTTGCATATCTTCTGGGATCAACACAAGCTTTTCTGACAATTTTGTGCTCCGCACTGGTATCGTCTGTGCGATACGTTTCGGTAGCCGTGGTAACCTCTTTCCTCCTGTTGCTCCTTTGGCTGAGGAGGCCTTTGGTGGAAAACTCCGTCTTTGCTGTGCTGATGGGATTTCGCTAACGTCTGACAGAATATTGTCAACCGAGATGCGCCCAAACTTGTTTGCAATGGGACCTCGCAATCGATGGCTGATGCTCCCATATGAACCTCCGGAATTACTACTACTACCGCTGCTTCCATGACCGCTTAACGACTTTGAGATGTGTGGGTAGTTATTCGGATAAAAGCGCGCCCCTGTCGCAATATGAGCCACAGGCGTATTCTTTCCTGAGGCGAGCGAGTCTTTGCGGTTGGACGCACCAGCAAATGGTGCTGACCGGTGATTACTCCGCACATCCGTAACAAGAATAGAAGGCGACCGCTTTGCCGTAGGCCTGGGTGGAACCGCTGACATCTCTTCTAGGTGTATCGATATGTAAGAGTGTGGTTATGTGTTTGTGCAGCTCTCTTTGAGCAGTTTTTGTGGAATTGATATGGTTCCGTTGTATTCGCTATGCCAACAGTGAGCTGGTGTGCTTATGAATGAAAAAGCCTAGCTAAGGTAGCGGAAATAATCAAGGGACAAGAGGAACTGGGTCGAGGAAAGGAAGTTTTTGTTCACGGAGAAAGGTTGCGTCGATCAGTGAAAAGCCTTTGGGGTTGCCCACATGCTAAGGATACGAAACAGCAGAAGTTGCGGTTGGGAGATTATCCTACAAAGTAAGTACCAAAGCATATGTACTAGCCCTTGTACTCTAAATTCTTTAATATGATTAGGTAAGCATACTTCTTATTTCCAGATGTCATTTTTCAACCCAACCACCAACCTTCATTATATTCACCAGCACTATCAACTACCAGAAGCGATAAAAACAGCAATGTCTGACTTAGATGATGATCTTTTAGCTCTTGCTGGAGGAGACTCTTCCGACGAGGAGTCAAGAATTCCTCAGAAGCGTACTCATGCTAACAGGAGTTTTAGCAACAAGAAACAACGCGTTAGGTACGATCAACCAAAACCTGACTGCATTTTAAAGTGTTTAGACTAACCTCAATATATTGGTTTAGAGAGAACTCATCTGAAGAAGAGTACGAAGCCTACGAAGGTGATGGTGGTGTCGGCGGCGAGTACAGCGACGAAGATTTAGAAGAATTGGCGCTTGGAAAGTCCCGGTCCGACGACGAGGACGACGAAGAAGACGAAGTGTTTGTCAATCCATACCCACTCGAGGGTAAATATAAAGACGAGGCTGATAAAGCGCATCTGGCCGGTCTTGCAGAGATTGAGCGTGAGTCAATTTTGTTTGACAGATCTCAAGAAATTGAAAAATACAACCAACGTCTCTACTTGGCGCAAAGAGCAAAGGAGCGACGACTAGCAGAAAAGCGAGCACGCGAAAGCAACAGCAAGGCTACACGTGTGTCAACAAGAGATAAGAGCGGTTCCAGTAGTACGAAACAGAACAAGCTTTCTGAACTCAAGAAAAGACGTGAAGAGAAAAAGAGTAAGGCCAGTGGCCGAGCCTCTATTCCATACGAAGATGAGGAAGAGGAGTCTGAGCAGTCTGACTATGGCTCTGAAAAGGATTATTCAGATGAAGATCTCAAAAACGATAAAGTCGAATGGGCTGAGCCAAAGAAAGCCCGGGAAGTTACTGTCGATGATCTTAACAAAGTGAGATTTGGACGCACGCTCTTTGCCAAATACTGTCATCATCCAGGGTTTGAGAACGCGGTGATTGGAACTTATGTTCGGATCAACATTGGATATGACCGTGAAAAACAAACCCCTGTCTACAGAATCTGCGAAGTCAAGGGCCTGCAACGAAGCAAGCCTTATAAATTTCAAAACAGAACGGCTGATGAACTAATTGTTGTGGCTTCGGGCAGCAGTGAACGGGCATTTGAAATGGGCATCTGCAGTGACAAGCCCTTTACTGAAGAGGAGTTCAGATGGTGGAAACAGAACTTATTAAAAGATGAAATTGTTGTGCCTACTACGAAACGTACAGATCGCAAGCTGAAAGAGCTTATCGAGTTTAAGGCCCATGTTCTTACGCCAGAAGAGGTTAATGAGCTGATCCAGCGACGGCAAAAGTTGTCCAACTCGACAGGTGTTGGTGTCGTGTTGGAAAAGGCACAACTGCAACAACAGCGAGTGGTTGCGCTGGAAAACAACGAACTTGATCTTGTGGAGGAGATTGATAGAAAGATTGCCGCTGTGGAAAGCAAACTAAATGCTACGAACACACATGTCTCGCCGTTGGACAAGCTAGCGCAGGTCAATGTTAGAAACCGCAGGGCCAACCAGAGTGGCGTGCGGCGAGCCGAGATTAAGGCAAATGAAGAACGCCGCAAGACTGGAAGCACTAGTGTGACTGCCAACCCTTTTAGTCGACTGAGGACTACGGCACGAATTTTCTATGAGACTGAAGCAGATAAGGCTGCGAGCCAGGCTCGACAAGCTGAAGAAGAGGCCTTAATGAAACAGAAGGAAAAGGAAGAGAAGGAGCGTCGTGAAAAGGAGAAGGCTTTAAAGAAAAAGGCGGTGGCTGCTGACGAGGTTGACGAGATGATTTCGCGAATTGACATTGTTCTCGAGGTTGAAATTTGAGTATCATCCCTCTTATCATGTATACTTGCAATAGCTAGTTGAAAATTTTTTTATTACATGAGATTTCCTGAAAATAATATGGCTTAGCAGCGCGCCAGGTGCGAACCAGGGATCATTATTGGATGAATACGACCTCAAGATTTCAAGTATTGCAGGTACACAAAGCTGGTACTAAAAGTCTCCAAAGGGTCCACTGAGAACTTTAACCACTCTCGACAGCCAGTAAGGTCGGAAGTTTGCTGCATAGTAACTACGCGATTCTAGCTATGGTATCTGGTAAATCTAATGCTATTTTTCCTGTAAATGCTACTGCAGACCTTAATCCTGCTATTACACTTTTTGTGTTGCATCCAAAAAAAGACAATGATAAGAAAGAGAGCCTTTGAGAAACGACTTTTGTCATCTAATTTAACAAACTATAGGAATTAAAAAAAAAAAAAGAAAAAAATAATGAAAAAAATAATTACTGGTATTTTTCTTGCCTCGAGAAAGTGAACTTTAAAAAAATTACCGAGATCTTTTCACAAACCTTTTTTTTTTTAGAAAAAAGAGATATATTTCAAACTGTGAAAAAAAACAAAAAACAAAAAAAACAAAAAACAAAAAAAAATAGATAAAAGAAAAAAAGCTACACACCATCAATTGGATTTTGTATAAATCAGACTCGTTTCCCTGGTTTTCTTGATTTATTTTATCTTTTATTCATCATACATTTTACTTTCCTCCCTCATCTTTGATAAATACAAAAAATTAATAAACATGTTATCTCTCTCGTTTCGCAGTCAACCCCCTACGCACACATACGAGTGCAAATATATCACTGATAATACATACTCTTCCAATATGACGATCAGTAACACACCTGCCATGGCACGAAACCCCAAATACATCGTGTTCACGGACTGGGATGGGACGGTCACACTGACCGACACCAACGATCACCTCACAGACAACCTCGGACTGGGGCCAGAGCGCCGGCGATGGCTGAATTTACAAATTCTGGATGGCAATTGGACATTTAGAGATGCATTTAAGTCTATGCTTGATAGCGTTGATACCCCCTTTGACGAGTGTGTTGAAATGATTAAACGTGATGTGAAACTGGATCCTGGGTTTGAAAAATTCTACTACTGGGCTAAGGCCAACAATATTCCTGTGGTTGTCGTTTCATCAGGTATGAAACCAATCATTTATGCATTATTAGAACATTCCCTGGGCAAGGAGGCTGCCGAAGACATTGATATTATTGCAAATGACACACTGGTGCGAGAAGATGGGTCATGGGATATCATCTGGCGGGATGATACTGACTTTGGTCACGACAAGTCAATCTGTCTAAAACCATACAACCAGCTAGGAGATAATAGGCCGGTATTATTTTACTGCGGCGATGGCGTGTCGGACGTGTCGGCAGCAAAGGAAACCGATCTGTTGTTTGCCAAGGAGGGTAGAGACCTCATCACATACTGCGAACGCGAGGACGTGAAATACACAACGTTTGGCGGGTTCCGGGACATTCATAAAGTAGTACAAGGCATCGTGGAAGGGCACGGAACCATTGATCAGGCTGTGGAAAATAGCTAATCTTTGTTGTGGTAGCATTTGCTATCCATGTGCACACTGTTAATAGAGTAGCTTTTAAACGAGAAGCAAAAGAGGAGAATGTACATGCACTACTTTTTGTATGTAAAAAGAAAAGTCATAACAACAATAATAATAATAATAATTCATAATAATTCATAATCATTACTACAGGGCTTTTTTTTTTTTTACCACGCAGCATCAGTCTTCGATTTGCACACATTAGGAAATATGGCCTCCCATTACCAAAGAGAATGCAAAACCTTAAAAAAAGAGTTCTGTTCCAAGATAAGAATTAAGATGAATTTTTGGCTGTGAATCCCCCAGGACAAAATGTGACGGTGGAAATTTCTAACCGTGGGCGCTAATGCCGAGATGTGTAAAGATTCGGCTATCTGAATTGTTGCACTAAACCGCTATTTAGTTACTTAAACTTGTAAGTCACCTCATATCAGAAAAACAAAGTTCGTTTATAGTTTGCCCTGGTTAGATAGGGTTAAACTGCCAGAAGAAATAAGACCGTCTTGATGATTTCTACCAAAAATGATTGAAAACCACAATCTCTTCGATTTGTTTGACTGCTATAGGTAGAAGTTGGACGTTCGATACCAGGCCCTGTGTCTCGCTGGCAGACAGCCCAGGTCTAAAAGGTCATGGTCGGCTATATACCAGCATAAGTCCATGTACAGCACAATACCGAGTGTGATGCATGCTGTTGCTGCTAGTGCTACAAAAGACGAATAATGGGTTTTGTGTTCACTTAGAGTGGTTTTTATTATTGAGTTTTCTCGTGTT
>Ga0160505_100613_pt1 | contig 19309 bp, 15 predicted proteins | sample DIDeMG_FD_108225 | JGI IMG/M metagenome (GOLD analysis project Ga0160505, IMG submission 108225) | Enriched chicken feces microbial communities from UW Madison campus, WI, USA - DID2874_E49_Stillage MG | ecosystem: Host-associated > Birds > Digestive system > Large intestine > Fecal ... | reverse complement strand
TACTCCTCGTCCAATCGCTCTATCTACCTTACACCCGCCTACTTCGACACCCCATCCAGCCCCCGCGGCTACCAAGACCGCGCACGGAAGGACGTCTTCAAGCTTACCTCCGGCAAGTCCGAGTCCGTCTCCAGCCACTACAACACAGCCTCCAGTGGAGCCCAGCCACCCAATGTCGGGTATCCCAAGAAGTCAAGCTAGCCAGGCTATTGCTAGTCAACAGAACCATAGGAGCGAGCGGTACGTTGAGGAGTCCCAGTGGCCTCTGGGCATATCGCAGAACCCGCTTCAGGGATCCCCTCAGCTGTCTCAACAATCGCAAAAGTCGCAAGTCGAGGAGGAGTCCCAGCTCCCTCTTGGCATGTCGCAGCGAGCGGAGAGCCCCGATCTCGGCGGGTACGATTCTGCGGGAGAAGCGCCTATGGATGTGGACGAGGCTCCAAAGCGACAGGAAACCCGCGTGCGCTCGCCGGGGCTCTACGTCGAGATCCCCCGTCTTAACCGGACCAAACCTGCAAATCAACCGCCGCGAGCACCACCGCGTTCTGAGTCGCCTGACCCGCTGGATTTCCTCGCCGCGGACATCCCCACACTGTCCCCCGACTCGCCAAGGGCGTCGCGCCTCCTCTCTCAGCGGACGCGGCAGAGCGAGCGCGACCGCGAGTCGCTCGACTCGACACGTGCCAGGCCACCACCCAGCCCGCCCGCTACCGGCGGCAGCCAGAACACGCCCCAACCAGCCCCAGCTGCACCCGCATCCGAAGTCTCTGCGCCACCTCAAGACCCCGCGCTCCTCCAGTTCCGCATCACACGCACATTCCGCACACGCACAGCCCTCCAGCTGCAGCCGTACACGCGCGAGAAGCAACTGTACGAGCGCGCCCTGCAGCGCGGCGGACTGACAAAAGGCAAGCGCGCAATCGCCCCCGCTGCCGTAGTCGCCGCGAACAGGGACACAGACACGAGCGATAGCGCGGACCAGAGTGATCCAGATGACGACACGTTACCTGCGCCCGAAGCGATCGTTATTGGCGGGACGCAGGAGCGCGAGCGCCGCGAGCGCGAACGCAAGGAGCGCAGAGAGAGGCGCAAAAAGCCAGTCACGGACGAAGACCTCGACGAGTACTTTTCCCGCTTTGGGAGTATCCCCGATGAAGAAGACGACGAGACCGCAAAGCGCCTGCAGGTCATTGTACGTGAACGCCTCAGGGCCGAAAAGGAGAAGCGGAGGGCGGCGCGCGCGGCCGAAGCGACTCGGAGAGGGTTTGAGGCGCTCATGGCTGGCCAGCTCGGGGACGCCGACCAGGAACGGAGGGCCGAGAAGGAGGAGAGGGAGAAGGAAAAGGCGGAGAGGGAGCGGAAACGCGCGCAGAGGGACAAGGAGCGTGCGGAGAGGGAGAAGCGCCACAAGGAGAAGATCGCCAGCAAACATAAAGACAAGGCTGCGGACAAGAATAAGCACAAGGCCAGTGTGGCTGTTCCTGCTCGACAGAACGGCAAGGTGAGCCCAAGTTGAGACTGTGTGTTCTGACACCTAGTCGCGAGGACCAAGAGTATACGGAAAGCGAGCAAACCAGAACCAACCTCGAAAGGAAGTGAACTTCGATGACGACTCGTCTGAGCTCTCCGACCCGCCGCCAAGCGACAGCGAGGCACGACGACCGCCTGCTCGTGCCTCTGAACCTGCGCCAGATTCGCCGACTGCGTTTCTCCGCGGACCGTCACTGTCTCCGTTGGAGGGTATGGACATGGACATGGACCTTGGCATGGGCATGGATGTGGACCAGACAGGACCGGAAACCCTAGACACTGAGAGTGCCGAGATACTGCCTCCTCCTCGAACGCAGCGCCGCCGACGGATGCTCTCGAGCTCGAGCGCGTCGGATTCGGGCGCTGGACAGCCATCTTCCCGCCGTCCCCGCGCTCCTGCTCCTGCCTCCAACTCCGACTCGGAACCCAACTCCAATTCTGGCTCTGGGTCCTCACCAGAAGATCACATCGACAAACGCGAACGCATTGCGCGCCGTATGCTTCCTGGCGTCATGCTCAAACGTCTTGCGCAGGCAGAGAAGGACAAGCAGAAGCGCCGGGCAGCGGCAGCAGCAGCGAAACGCAGGACCGTGTCGCCCGTCCGCCCTGGGCATGCTGTGCGCAGGCGTACGGGCGCTGCGGACGTGGACTTGCGTGCCGTGTGGGATGACGAGAGTGATGACGAGCCGGAGTATGTTGGACGGGTGACGCACAAGGAAAAGAGGAAAGACAGGGAGAGGCGCGACACGACTGATGCCCCGGCTACGAGTAGGCGCAAGAGTCGAGATCGCAGTCGAGACCTCGACCGAAGCAGCCCTACGGCATGGCGCGCGCCCCGTCGTGACCCAGACGAAGACCTCGACGAAGACCTTCTCCTCGAACCTGATGTTGCAGACGTCGACCTCAGCTTCGACGTGTACGGCTCGGCAGTCACGCCGTCCCCGCCCTCTGGAACAGCTGGCGCTCCGATCCCATTCGACCTGTCCGCCTCCGACGGATCCGGCTCCGAGCGCGAGCGCAGTGCCACACCTACGCCCCCGATAGTCATTTCTTCCGGCTCGGAAGCAGAGGAAGACAACGCCGAGACTCTCGCGTTCCTGCATCGTGGCGACTTTGAGTCGATCCTCCGCGGTCGCTCCGCCGCCGCCGTCATCCGCCCCTGGGACCACAAACACCAGGCCGACAGGGAGAGGCGGCGGAAGCGCAAGCCCAGACCTGTTCTCCAGCGCCGACCGCTCACGGACGGCGACGGACTCGTGCAAGCCCGCCTCAACTTGCGCACCACCGACGCCCGGCCGTGGTCCATCGGCGCTGTTCCTGAGCCCGGAGCTATCGGTGTCGCAAAGCGCACCGGTGGACAGAGAAGGATTACCGATTGGGAGAGGGGGAAGGATAGGGGGACCAAGAGCAGCAAGAATGGGAGGAAACCTGGCCCTCGGCCAGCGATCCGGCTCGACGATACGACTATTTTTGCCACGGAGGAGTTTGCGTTTGAGAGCGAGGATGAGGCACCACCACAACCGCACCCACAGGTTAGCAAGAGGGCATTCACGCGCGTCACATCGCGCTCTGACCGCGAGACCGATCGACGAACACCAACGACGCCTAAGGGCCGCATGGCGTCGCCGCTCGATGACCGCAGTCCGGCTGCACGCATGCGGGCTGTGACGCCGCGCACGCGTCTCGACGACGGGGTAGGCAAGGCGCGCTCGTGGGCAAACTTTGACCGCTTCCCGATCGATTTCGACATTACGCCCCTGCCGTCTGGCGTGTACCTCTCCAACCCAGTCATCAAGGACCTTGGACCGTTCCTCGACTCTTTGCGTGGAGAACATGCCGAGTTGAAGCCGCTGCATGCGTTTGGGGTCCACCTCCACTCCGCCATGGATCTGCAGGAAGCGAGCGGGGTCATGCCCATCGTGCTTGATGGCGTGTGGGATGCGCTCAGTGCATACATTGATGACCCCGGCCGTGATCGCGACGGCAACACTAGGGAGCAGCCGCTGGACAGAGTGCTTGCGCCGCTTACGTTCTTCCGCGACCTCCTCGCTCGAGCTGATCACGATACGAAGAGCGCGCTTCATGCGCCAATAGCCGCCTTCGGGGACCGTCTTGAGGGGATTACGCTTACAGCGCGTACGGAGGACCGTGCTGCGCTCGGCTTGGTCCTCCTTGTGCGATACACTCTCCTCCAGATTACCATCGTCGCTACACCACCATCCGTCTCGCAGGCCTCGCAACCTCAAGTCCCGCCGCAGATCGCGACCGCAGCGACACACCTCTTCCGCCTGCTCCTCACGTACGGGTTTGACCGGACACTCAAGCCAATCCGACGCGTGCTCCGAGGTGAGGTGGACACGCCCGACATTGCCGACCAGAGCGTGGCCATGTGGGTCGCTGTCGGGCATGTGCTTTCGAAACTTAGCGGCGACGTCTTCGCTTCTGCCCTCCTCGATGCCCTGGAGACGCGGTACGCGGGCGAGATTGGCCCGCTGGCGGCGGAACGCGTGTGGTTCCTCATCTTTGGGTTATGCGCTCTGAACCAGTTTGACGCGACTGGTGCGGTTGCGGCGGAGTATATCCCGTACCCGCGCTGGGGACTCGTGAAGAAGGCTATTGGGCTCATCAAGGTCGCGCACTCGCAAGAAGCCGAGGAAGCGGCGCATCTTGACCAGCTCCAAGGCCGAGACCGGTACATCAAGACCATGGTCGCGCGGTGCTTGCGCCTCAGTGCCAAGTGGGCATGGAGCTTTGACCGGCAGAGCTTTACCGTGGCGACGCGCGACCTCGGCATGATCTTCAAGGAGAGGCAGCACCGCAACTTACCTACCGAGCCCGCGGCTGACTTCCCACCGTTCATCGCAGAGTACGATATCAGTCTCGCAGCGACGGACTCGGTCGAAAGCGCGCGGCGGGCGAGCGCATTCGAGCTGTACCTCCGCCTCGCGTCCGTGGCCGCCAGCGACGTGATCGCGTCCGCCGAGGAGCTGAGCGAGGCACACAGTGCCGAGCGCGATGTTCAACGTCTCATTATGAGCATCTTCCCTTTGTCTGCGGTACCCTTTACGCGCGTCAACCCGCCAACGGCCCGCCAGCTCGCCGCCCTCGTCAACAGGTACGCCACCATGACCGTCGCGTGCTACTTTTCGCCGTCGCTCCTCCCGTGGCTCCTGAGCAACTCTGCAAAATGGATCGACTTCAAAGCTGCAGGGTTCGAAAGCCGGCAGGTGGTCATCCGCGGACTCATGTACCTTGCCGTCGCGGTGCGGCACCACGATGCCGCCCTCGATCCCGTCGTTGCGCGCCTTGCGGACATTCTCGCCATCCTCCAGTCGGAACTGGACACGGTGTCCCGCGGCCGGGCAGAGGGCGTCCATCCCACCAAGGTCGAGATCGAGCGGACGATGGTGCTTGTAGTCACGGCCTTTCGCGAAATCATCCTGCATCCGGGATACGCCCCGCGCGATCCAGTGTACCCTGACCCGACGCTACTTCATGAAAGTGAGTATAGCATGCCTATGTTCCGGATGCTAACTGCTAGGTTGGCTGGGCCGCATCTTTGACCTCGACCTCGCAAAGGACGTCAAGTCCGGCCTCGAGATTGTGTCCACGATCCAGGCGTATCTCGACGGCCGGGTGGCAGCGCTACCCAAACGCGCCGCGGCGGCACGCAAATCGGCCCACGAGAGCATGGACGACTTTTCGCTTGGCGGATTTGACTTTGACGCCGTGGACCTCGCGGCGCTCGGTGCCCTCGGCGGCGAGGTGCGCGTCGACCCCATCGAGGAGGCCGACGCGCGGTTTGCGGCCATTGTCCGGGACACGATCAACCCGAAGATCTACCGGTTGCTGAATGACATGCTGCCCCCAGTGCTCGACGAGACGGAGGCGGCAGCCACACGCACTGATCGCCAGGTGCTTGTGAGCAAGCTCACAAAGTGCTGGAGCGACTGTGCGGCTGTGGTGGTTGTCGAGCACAGGTTACTGGACTGGTCGTCGTATGTCGGACCGTTCGGGCAGCAGTCGTGGTCCCGCCTCGGTAACGAGGCTGGGCGCCTGCAGGTCGGACTGCACTTTATGCTCAACGTCGCGACCCTGGACCCATCAGCATGGAAGAGCCAGGAGGAGGAGTTCCTCGCGCTTTTCTTCCACGCCCTCGTGGCTGACCGTCTGACAATTCAGCACAAGTACGTTTCGGCCGTGCTCGCCCTCCCCGGTGCACTAGACCACGCACTGCTAGGCGGCGTCCGCTCCTTCCTCCAAGAACTGTTCGGCAGCGAAACCGACGCCGAGTTCTCACGCACGTCGTTCTTCACGCACCGCCCCGCCCTCCTTGCGGCCATATTCGCCAATATCGCCCCGCTCCTCCGCTCTCGACACACCCCGAGCGAGCTCAAGAGCCTCGTGTACCGCTGCATCAACGTCCTCGTGTCCGCCATGGCGAGCACGGAGGCCGGCATCGAGACGACGCGCGTCATCCCCCGCGAGAGTTACCGCGTGTTCGTGAGCGAGACGGTGATGGAGCTACGCCGCGCCGCGGGGGAATTCGTCACGCCGCTCATGGTGCCTGGTCTCAAGGCGCTGAGCTGGGTCAAGATGTAGAAAAAGGAACGTTTGTAGATTATATATTTATTGGGTGTTGTTGTGTGACTGCTGATCATGTGGCGCCACTGAAGATGTCTACTGACAAACTAACACAGTCAATGACCGCTGATATTGACCCTGGTCGCGCTCTAGGTCAACTGCTCACATATAGTCATATACACCAAGCATCTATGTACACTGAAACCAGTCATAACGGAATCGGAATCGGAGACGGAGTGAAGAACTGAGTAGCATTAGTATTCAGCTCTGACCGATTACTCACGAGCTGCTGACTTTACTCCTTCTCAGGCGGGAACTGGGCCTGGATCTTCTTGCCATAGTTTGCATGGTACGGATGTCCCTGTCCACGGCGTCCGCGGCGGCGGTTCTTGGTGACCTCCTGCGCCTCGAGGCCGCGCACAATGTTGCCGTACGCCTTGTGGATGACTGGCCAGGCATCACCGCGCGCAGTCTGGAGGGACGTCATGAGGCTCAAGGCGATTTCCTCCGGGATGGAGCTCATGAACTGTGCGACGATCTGCGAGTCCTCACGCGGCCGCCCCATGCCCGCAAGCTCGTTGACCATGCCCGCAAACTCGGCAGCGTGCTGCCTGAGACGGTCACACGTAATCTCCTCGCCGTGCGGGAGGCGCAGCCGGAGGAACCGCCACACGAGCGCGCGGTGCGCCCGGTCATCAGTGTACCGCTCCCTCAGCGTCGTGTAGATGTCATACGAGCTCCAAAGCACATTGAGTTCCATGATCATTGACCCAGCGACGCTCTTGAGAATTGCCTGGCGCGTCCGGAGCTCGTTCCGCGCCCACGTCGCCCACTCCTTCTTCTCGTCGTCGCTCAGCTCCCCGCCGCCCTCGAGCGCCCTGCCTGAAGGAGGCTTCTTGCCCGCGAAATCGCCCTCGGGGCGGATAATCTCCCGCTCCCACTGCGACCCGCCCTCGTAGTCGACCCGGAATGGCTCGGGGGGCGCCGCGCGTGTAATGTGCGCATCGAGACCCTGCGCACGGAGGTAGCGCTTGAGCCCGCGGTCCCAGGGGAAGAAGAGGGACGTCTGGTGCAGTTTCGGAATATCGGTGATCTCCATCTCGGACGCAGGCTTGAATGGGCGCGGAGTGGACGGTGTCCGCGGCGTACGGGGCACAGCGGTCAGAGGCGGCGCGAGGCGCGACAGGTCGAACCGGTTCAGCTCGCTCTTGTCGAATTTCGTCGCGAACGGCGTACCGGGGAGTGACCGTGTCCCGAGCGGCGCAGAGTGGGGTACAGTGAGGTGTGTACCGCCCCCGCCACCACCGCGGCGCTTAGACTTGGAGTTGCTGTTGGCGCTAGAGGGGACCTGGAGCGTGGGAACCTGGAGCGAATCGGCAGTGAACGACTGCGAGAGCGGCGTCGGCGTCGTTGGCCGCGTGTCGAACTTGGACGCCACGGGCGTACCCGGGTTACTGAAGTTTGCCTCAAAGTTGGACAGGCGCAGCTGGAGGAGCGCGGGGCGCGCGCGCGGCGCCTGCGGGGGTGATGTACGGAGGACCATGGTGGCGGTTGGTGGCGAGGGAGGGGGGGGGCCGGTTAGGGAGATGGCGAGGTGCTGGTCAGAGACGCCGTTGGGATAGCTGCTGGAAGTGCGGAACAGCCGTGGTGTTGAGATGCGAGCTCAAGCTCGTCGTCCTTGCCTTTGTCGATGTTTCTGTTGGTACTAGCTAGTTGAGATCGCCGTGTGTATCTTGAGATCGACAAATGGAAGAGCCGAGGTGAGAAAAGAACACAACTTCTGCTTGCTAATGAAGGCGAGGCCACACGCTCTGGCACTTCGGGAGGTCGAGGTCGGGCTGCTCGAGAATCGAGGGATCGACTCGGAAACGGAAGACAGACGGACGGATGTGAGGCTTCGGGTGACGACAGGAGAAACGGGGCTGGGTTGGGAACACGAGGGCCAGAGCGGGCGTGAGGAGTGATGGCGACACGGAAAGAAGACGTACACGGGCCACTTGACGTCGCGAGCAACGAGAAGACAAGGGGAGCAAGGAGACAAGGACAGGGGGAACACGAACAAACAATGTCGCTTCTTGTCAAAGTCGGAGCTGAGCTCGAGCTCAAGCAGGATCAAGGGTCACCAGTGTTGTTCTTGCTGGACACACACCCTCCCCGTCTTGCTCTTCCTTGAGCTCGGACTCGAGACTCGCGACCCTCCTGACCGTCTGGCCCCATTGTGAAACCCTCCGTCATGTGGAGGTCCGAGCGTGTGAGAGCGAGTGTGAGCTCGAGATTGGGTTTGAGGTCTCGAAGCCTGGGGTCTGCGCGTCTGGGTCTGGGTCTGGAGGGTGTTTCGAGCAAGAGAGTGTGGATCAGCAAAGAACAGGTAGGGAACAAGTGGAAGACAAAGAGCGGGGTTGACCTAGGGCGCAGAGCAAGATTGCGCCTTGATCCAGCTTCCACTCATCTCACCGGGGTCAACACCAGCAGTTCAGCCAGTCATCTTCCCGCCCTCGACCCAGTCCTTGGTAAGTGAACCCTACATTGAGAATCATGTAACGCCGCACGGACCACCGGACCCTCGGACCTCGGCGCTCGGCGCTCCAAGTCGCCACATCCAACGGTACGAAAGCCGTGCACGGACCCAACTAGGGCCAACGAACACAGACCCCCATTTGATCGTCGCCTTCTGCCATTGCTCCCGTTCGACGTCGCCGTGCACGGACCCATCACCATCGCACTGATCGCCACAACGTACCATCTGACAGTCCATCGCCCGTATTCATCACCCAGGCGGAATTCGAAACCAAACTGTCGACACGGGCGAAACAGAGGAAACGAGCGACGAGCGAAACGAGGGCCGTGGGTGCGGGCGTGGCGCCACGCAACGCCATCACTGTCTCTCTCCCAGTCGTAATGCGCCGCAGACAGACGTCAGACTGGGTCCGTGCTGAATGGGCCCCAATCTGACCCATCCGAAGCTGCGGTATGACACATGTAGCAGCGTACATCCAGGTCACCATGGGATCAGTCAAGAGGGGAGAATGATGACCAGAGTGTTAGGTTTTCCAGCATGCGGCCTTATAATAGGAGGCCGTTTGCCTGGTGACCTGGTTCATGGTACGGCGCTGGCCGCTGCATAGTCTGCTGTCATGGAACTGCCCGCCAACGATGGGCGGACGGACTTGCCCCACCACCCCCGACAACACTCAGGATCACTACCACCCTCTTCCCACACTGGCGGTACGTGCTCTCCAACATCTATTGTTCGCAGCCTAGCTGTAACACATGGGGAAGCAGTCGCATCGCCTGCTTGTGACATGTCGTCTCGGCACCTGGACTCGTTCGGCACACTACTTTGTCGCCGCTCGTCTTGTCCCACGTCGCCTTTCATCTCATTCACACTTCTTCCCCTTGCCTTTTATCTCTTGTCGCATCTCTTCTCGTCGCCACTCGTCTCGTTCTTCCAGCTGTCATCACGCAAAAGCGCCGCGACATGCCTCCCAAGCGAGATGACCAGTGAGCTCTTGCCCAAGGCCAAGCCCCAATCACCACGTTCCGACCCCTACCGACCTCAAGATACAAAGCTGTCATGTACCCTGAAGCTTGCCCAGACCTCGACGTTGATGGCCGAGTGAGATTTCATCTGTTCGTCAAAGAAGCAAGTTCGGGAACGGAAAAGAGAAAGCACTCGCGTAAGATGGAAAATCTCGTGTCTTGGTAAGTCCCCGTCAAGCACTTTCCACTGCGTTTCTGGGTGGTGTGTGAATGGCGTACGCGCAGATCCACAGAGAAAGAAGAACAGAATACAGGAAGGTGAGCACCGAACTATCCGAACCAAAGGACGATCAAGAGTTGCTCGTGGGAAGCGGAGAGCGGAGACTGGTGGCCGGCACACGGACAAGGAAGCACCAAGCACACAAGTAGAGACCTGAGCTTCTTCCTTATACAACAATTGTGCAACGACTCGACGGCCGGACGATGTCTGAATGGGGAGCGCTCCCATCTCCAGTCTTTAACGGACAACGGCCTCGACCAACGCCGGTCCCAAATTCGTAGCATGGCTGACGTCCCCGGAGCCAGACCGCCGGATCTCGGCTACCATGCCCACTGCGATCCGGACTTGATCCGAATTGGCTGAGCTCCGACGTCATGTCATCCCTTACGACTTTTTTTCGATAACCGAAGCAAAGGCAGTAAAAGTGTGGAGCTGACATTCTGCGTGCGGTGCAGATTGGCGATGTCTGCAGTGGTGGGTGGACTTTGTGGACTGCAGAAAAGAAGATGATCAATTCCCTCATGCCTCAGGTTGGAACATAGGAAAATATCTGTGATTGGCGGTGTAAGGGTGTGTGTGTGTGCCGATGAGACAGTCCCGTTCTCGTCAGCACCGAGTCTCGATGGTCCCAGTGTGCAGATAAGCCTGCCCCCGTCTGCTGGCCGCCGCCAACGTTAGAGAATGATCCAACGCGGTGACAAACTGGGACAGTACCGCGTGAGCCGTGAAACCGAACCCCGGACGGCGTGGGCCGAACGGGGAGCAGTGCGGACTGGGGCGGGGACAATGCGGACTTTTCATTCCAGTGCGAGGTGGACTCTCAGAAGCGCGGATAGCCGAGATGGAGATGGAGCATCGTAATGATCGATGAACGGTGCAAGCCACAAAAAGCAGCACAATGGGCAATCCGCTCGAGATGGACAGGTTTATCTGGAGTGAGTGGCGTACGAAACGTCTACCAGACAGATCGTCTGAAATGCAGAACGGATTCGAGGCAAACGTTGGGTCGAATCTGTACGCACAGGTATGGGCATGTCCAGCACACGTCAGATTCGGCTTGACAAATGCATCCAATCTGTATGAATGCGCAACAACACATCGTAACCTCATCGTCTGCACATGGCTGCTGCTGCCCTTGGAATCATATGAAACATAACTTCATAACTACTGTGAACAACCTCTAGACTAACTGCCCCATGCACTTTTGAATGATCTGCGGCGCAGCCTCGAGCGGCCGTTGGCGACGACTCGGGGGGTGGTGGCTGCGTGGCGGAGTACGATGCTAAACCTCTCGTTGGACGACCTTCTACTACTCCTGTTCGAAGCGCGCTTAAGCGTACTGCTTCTTGAGGAACTTGGCAATGGTCTCGAGCTGGATGTTCGAGGTACCCTCGTAGATGGCACCGATCTTCGAGTCACGCCAGTACTTCTCGACACCAGTGTCGCGGGTGAAGCCGACACCACCGCACCACTCGATGGCGGCACCGGCGGCGCGCTGGGCGACCACCGAGGCGAAGTACTTGGCCATGGCGGCCTCCTTGGTGAAGGGACGGCCCTCCTCCTGAAGACGGGCGGCGTTGTAGGTCATGAGCTTGGCGGCCTCAATCTGGGTGTGGATGTCGGCGAACTGGAAGCCCATGCCCTGGAAGTCACCGACGGCCTTGCCGAACTGCTTGCGCTGGTAGGTGTAGGGGAGGGCCTTGGCGAAAGCACCCTGGGCGAGACCGATCATCTGGGCGGCGATACCGATACGGCCCTCGTTGAGGATCTCAATGGCAATCTTGTAGCCCTTGCCGACCTCACCGACGACGTTCTCCTTGGGGACCTTGATGTCGTCAAAGTTGAGGACGCAGGTGGACGAGGCGCGGATACCGAGCTTCTCCTCCTTCTTCATGATCTCGACGCCCATGTCCTTGGAGACGGCGAAGCAGGTGATGCCCTTGTAGCCCTTGGAGGGGTCGACGTTGGCGAAGACGAGGAAGGTGCCGGCCTCACCAGAGTTGGAGATCCACATCTTGGTGCCGTTGAGGACGTAGAAGTCGCCAGAGGGGTCGAGCTTGGCGGTGGTCTGGAGGCCGAAGGCGTCCGAACCAGCGGCGGGCTCAGTGAGACAGAACGAACCGACGGTGGTGGTGGCGAGGGGAGCGAGCCACTTCTCCTTGACGGCCTCGGAACCGTGGTGGCGGAGGACAGTGTTGACGAGAGTGTTGTGGACGTCAACAAGGACGGCGACCGAGGGGTCAACCTTGGCAATCTCCTCAATGGCAATGATGGCAGAGGTGAACGACATGCCCGAACCACCGTACTCCTCGGGAACCTCAATACCCATGAGACCGTTGTCGAAGAGGCCCTGAATGAGGTCGGGGCACATGACCTCCTTCTCGTCCATCTCGCGGACCTTGGGGGCGATGGCCTCCTCGGCGAACTTGCGGACTGGGGCGGAGTTAGCACTGAGCTACGTGGCATACGGCGCGGATCTCATGACTCGCAGAGACGATCACCTCGGCAAGCGATTATCTGAACCGTTTGGCCTCGGCAACCACCAAAACAAGCCATCTAACCCTGGGAGCTACTCACCCGAGTCGCGGAGCATGTTCTCCTCCTCAGTGAAGTTCCAGAGCGACTGGCCCTTCTCGACGGTGGGGAAGTCGTCGCGGGCGATGGAGGTGGCCGAGAAGGCGCGAACGGCGGCGGCGCGGGCCTGGCCGCGGACAGCGGCGGGGAGGGCGCGGGTAGCGAGCTGGCGAGCGAACATTGTTGAGGGGAGGGGGAGTGGTGGGGTTTTGGAGAGAGAAGAAATGTCAATGAAGTGAAAGAAAGAAAGGGGGGATCTAGATTTCGAGGCGAGTATTTGAGCGCGTCTGGAAGGTGTGCACCATACCCAGGCGAGGGAGCTTGAACGGGAGGAACAACGAGGTGGATGGGATGGCTCGGCTCTTGGTGAATGTCTGGCACTGTACAGTTTAAGCGAATAAGGATCATCATGCTGCTGCCTTGCCTCTACAATACACATGATGCCCCTCTACGGTGAGGCTGAGGCGTGTCGCCCAGGAACCAAGCTCCGGCCCGGCTAAGTCATCTTGCCGGGCTTTGAGGGGCAGCCCTACAGCTTTTTTTTTTCTGGTTACCCAGCTTGTCTTTTTTGCCCCGCTCTCGTGCCCCTCACTGTGACTGGTCTCTCCACTCGCCTCCCCGTGATTGCGGCCGTGGACATGGGTGGCCTTTGACGCTAAAACAAGGTTGTCAATGTTGGGGCATGCATGGGACGGCGACGCGGTTGGCGGTTGGCGGCTCGCGGCTGGCGGCGCGGGGCCAGTGTGGATTCAGATCGATGGCCCAGGGCATCCAGTTACGGTGCGGGGCCTATAGCCACGTCGGCAGTATCTCTGTGGTCCGCTCTATCACCGCACTATGAACCGCAAATCCCAAACTGGCCCCAGTGGCACACCCTCCAAAGGTGACAATCTGTTGGAGAGAGAGAGACACCAGAGGCACTGCTTGTTTCTTGGCTCTGGGTCGAATTGGCCAACCACCTGGCTGCACTCGCCTCCGCTCCCTGCTCCCCCATGGCCCCCGGCGCTGGTATCCATGCTTGTCATTTCGTCGCTCCATTGTCCAAGGTGCAACCCCATCCCGAAGCCGAAGCCTTAACCCCTCTCCAGGTCCCAGGCCCATGTCTGGCCTGTCTCTCGCTATAGTTGTTCGCTCGCTCGGCTTGCTCGCGAATGCGGGCTCGTCTTCGTATCACTCACCTCGCCTATCCGTACACTGCCAAGTGGCCGAGAGATGACATTAGGATTTGCGACACCTCCACCACATGTCCATTCCCAGTCCATCATGAACGTGATTTACCTCCACATCCAGTCGCGCACGTCCCATCGGACAACTGGCAATCTCACATCTGGACATGGAACAAAGAGAATAAAGAGATCAAGCAAACAGGACACGCCTGTTTCCTGTTTCTCGTTCCTCAGTTTCTCGGCACGATCTCAAGATATCAAACGTAGTTATAGCGGCCTTAACCTCGTCGCAACCACAAACAGTCCCAGACGCCGATCCATCTCGGCACGCGGCACATAGTGGACTGCACGCGACGTCCGAATGTGTTAGCCAGACACTTAGTCTTGCAGCCCATCATCAACCATCCTATCGCTCGACAGTCATCTTCTTGATACACCAAAACAACATTGGCTCTTCTATCAGTCGCGGGCGTTCACAGCCTGCATTCAATTACAAAGTCTCCCCGTCCTTAACCCACTCTTAACTATTTCGAACTGACCTCTTCGTCGTGCTCGTCGTTATTTCGAACTCTGCCAACTTCATTTTCGAACTCCCAAACGAATCCTGACGCGTGGTCCAGTGGCAGTCAAGCGGCAATCGGTGACGGACACAGAGTAGCCAGTGATGAGACAGCGGCGGCGGTATAAACTCATCCAGTAACCTTGCACTTTGGACGCCGAGACCTAATCTGTCTCCGGCCCTTGCGGGGATCGCTCCGAGTACGCTTCCGCCTTGCAAGCGCGGCCGGCGGCGGCGGTGCGGGGCGTGGGGCAAGCGGGGCAGCGGGCACGCGATCGTCATCTCCATTCGATCTCCATTCGTTGACCTGTATGTCTCCATGCGCGGTCAGGTTTCGGTTCATGGGTGCAGTCTCGGCATCGGGTTGGCGGGCCATTACGTTTATGCTGCGGGCCCCAGAGAGCAGATTGGAGCCCCCCGCTGCTCCCCAATGGGGCGGCGGTGGCGTACTGTACGGCCGGCTCGCGGTTCGGCGGGTGCGGCTGCGGGGGCAACGGGGTGGGGGCGCGTGGAGAAGGAGGAACAGGCAGAAATTGTCAAGTGAGGCGCGTCGCTCCACCCACCTCGGCTACATGCTATCGCTGATCTGATATCGGACAAACGCGGCCACAAGACTCCGACAGCGAGACGGAATTGACGCCGCAGGAACGGTACACGAGGTCTGCACTTGATAAGTCACGTGAACCAAAGCTGAGGGTGACGCCTGGGGGGCGCTTGTCCTGGCCCTGTCGAGTGGAGGTTGGATTCCACACACCATCTGCCGCCATCTCCATAGCAAGATCATCAGAGTATGCAGCAATGCTTCTCCTTCGTTCTGAAAATGCCTGTGATACTGCCACCAGCTCGATCGGACCTTGAGTCCGCTCGCAGCCCGCATATACCCGCGCGGTGCACAGCTTTGTGTGTATTTCCGGTCTGCCCAAGGTGCCGATCACGCGTCATTGTTCGGAGCTCCGAAACGCGACCACAACATAAATAAGCTGCAGTTCAGTCTTGCTTTTCCGCATCTGACAGTTTTTCACTGCTACCAATGAGTACCAAACCGCAAGGTCAGAATAGCGAGAGTAGTAGGAATGGTCATGAGCAGCTGGAGCAGGATGCGAATGCGAACGCGAACTTAGGCAATGCGGTGGATGCCAACGAGCGCACTGGGCACAACGAGCACAGCGAGCAACGCGGCTCGAGCGACGAGCACGACGAGCACGACGAGCACCTCGCCCGAGGGCAAATCTTCGATCAGGCGGTACGGCTACCCCGGCTCGCCGTGACTGTAAGCCATGGTCATCGACGAGTAACAAGCTGACCACCGCAGGTGGTCTTCGTCACCATCGGGCTCCTCCAGCTCGTCGCGACGCTCGACACGACGCTCGTCTCGACGTCGCTCCCGCACATTGCGGCCGAGTTTAACAGCGGTGCAACAGTCACGTGGGTCGGCACGTCGATGCTCGTCGCGCAAGCGACCACACTGTCCCCCGCGTCGCGGCTGAGCGACATTTTCGGGCGCAAGCAGTGCTTGATCGCGTCGCTGCTGGTATTCGCGCTCGGGAACCTGTTGTGCGGGTTCGCGCAGTCCCCGGCATGGCTGTACGTCGCGCGCGGGATTGCGGGAGCCGGTGCGGGCGCAATCAACTCTCTGTCGCTCATCGTCGTATCGGACGTGGTATCCCTCCGCGACCGCGGAAAGTACATGAGTTACATGGGCATTCCCGTCGCGCTCGGTCTCGGGCTTGGTCCCGAGCTCGGCGGCGTGCTGGCCGACCACGCGAGCTGGCGCTGGGCGTTCTGGATCACCGTGCCCCTCACGCTCGTCAACATCCCCGTCATATGGTGGTACCTTCCCCTCAAGCCCGTGCCGGGGAGCATGTGGGGGAAACTCGCATCGGTCGATTGGTTCGGGTGCGGGCTCAGCCTCGCGGGCATCGTGCTCGTCCTCGTGCCCCTCAGCGCAGGAGGAGCCACGATCCCATGGGACTCGGCCGCGGCCATCGCGATGCTCGTCGTCGGCGGCATCGTCCTCATCACCTTCCTCTTTGCCGAGTGCGTACAGTACAGCTTATATGTAACTTGCACTGACAGCAGACACCTGCACCCGCTCCCCGTGCTCCCGCTCCGCATGTTCCGCAACCGCACCGTCGCGCTGGTGATGGCGACAATGGCGCACGTGGGCATCGTGTGGTTCGGCGCGTTTTTCATGGACCCCTTGTACCTCCAGAACGTGCAGGGCTACAGCGCCGTCGTGGCCGGCGCGCTCGTGCTTCCTCTGCTTGTGGGGCAGATCATCTTCATGGTTGCCGTAGGGTACGCTATGCGCCGGTGGGGGCGCACCAAGCGCATTATTATCGCGGGGTACGCAATCTGGACGCTCGGGCAGGGCATGCAGGTTGCGTGGGGCGTCGAGCGCAACGTGCCGCTCGTTGTGGCCTCGACGTTCGTGCAGGGTATCGGGTTCGGCCTGACCTCTCAAACGAGTAAGCGCAAGCCCCGTCGATCAATGTTGCTGACAGAAGCGCTCGTGCTCGCGCAGGCGAGCTGTGCCCCCGCCGACCGCGCAGTCGTCACCGGCGCCCGCGTAAGTCCACGTCCAACCAACACCAAACAGAAACTAATGGCAGAACCTCTTCCGTACGGCTGGCGGCGCGGTGGGGCTAGCAGTCTCCAACGCGATCGTCAACGCCGTCTTCACTAGCAACCTGCCTGCCGACCTACCCCCCGAGCTGGCCGACTCGCTGCGCAAAAACGGGTTCAGCCGCACCGCCGCGACCGGCGCGCTGCAGGACAAGATCACGCACGCGTATTACCTCGGCTTGCGCGACGCGTTTATCATGTATGTGCCTGCTGTCGGCATCTGTTTGCTCTTGTGCCTCTTCTGCGCGGTGAGTTTGCATATGTACTGAACAGAGCTGACGGTAGGACACGAAACTTGATGAGCCGCCACGCGAACGGGAGAGTTCCCGGGACCGCGAGCTTGAGGCGGTGGCCGAGACGAGCAAGTCGCCTACACCTGATGCCGATTTGCCTCGGGTTAGGGACGATGGCGGGAACAAGCATGCTGTATCTGAGGATGGACCGCGTCCTGTGATCGTGCAGCGGCAGAGCAGGAGGTGGGGGAGCGAGGACGAGGTGGACACGATCTAGTCACACGATGCCAGGGCCTCTCGACTCTGATCTCGACAAATATCAAGACTGCCCGGACCGCCGGGCCATGTTCACAACGCAACCCGCAAAGGGAGACTGCGACATCACTGCATTGGTGGGAGATAGGATAGAGAGAAGAATAAAATAGCAACGGACAGTAAATAGACAAAGACTATGGATCAGAAGCGTTCAGTATGTGGTGAGCACGCCTGTGAAATCTGTGAGCCACTTCGCTGCCTAACATTCTTGTAAGCTCGTCAGGTCCTCTCGTGAGGCCTCGTGTCAGCTCATCAGCTCTCGTTAGCATAAACTCTGAAAGCGAACGCATGGCACCAGCCAGGCATACCGGGCGGCGCGATGCATGCTTACGGTAGTCTGTTTCAGGCGCACGCTCCTCCTCTTCCTTAGGTCGTCGAACAAGGTACGAGAGACGAGATACGGATACTAAGACAACTTGACAACTAGACCTTCTCATCGACACGGCGGTCCTGACCAGCAGCAGCCGGTCCTTCGAATGCGGGAACAGAGTCCGTCGCCACCGACTCGAGGCTGTGGAGCTTGTAGATCCGAATGGCCTCGTCCTCGAGGTACTGCCTGCACTCGTGCTTGGAGCGGGGGACGTTGACGCAGAGCAGGATGCCGGTCGACAGCACGCCGAGCGCGAGCAGGAACGTGAATGGCATGTTGCCGTTTCCGGAGCGGTCGATGATGGCCGACGAGACGAAGGGGCCGATGAACGATGACGTTTTCTGCAAAGTTAGTGCGGAATGGACGGTTGACGCACGCCGATGATGCTGAACAGCGCAAAGAAGAGGAACTCCTTGCCGCGCGGGACGACCTCGGAGATCATGGCTTGCTGCGTTGTTAGCGAGGTCGGGAGGCGGAACATGGACATACTGAGATGGCGTACCACGGGCACACAAAGACCTGTCGTCAGTATGGGCATTAGAGTGTTGCGCGTACGCCGTAGTAGGCCTGATAGAGCCAGAACTCCCACCTGCGCGTCAGTGCTGCATCATATGTGGCACCTACGCATTGTGGAACCCGAACGCGGACTGGGTGATACCGATGCATCCCCATGCCGCGAGAACGAGGATGAAGAACGCGTTCTGTATGTCAGCCCAGCCTAGCGTTGGCACGCACGACGAGGAGCATGGTCTTTGTCGGGATGACAAAGTACTTTTGCACGAGCCAGAAGATGCCGATTCTGAACTGTTAGCTTGACCCTCGATCCCTCGTCGTTCACATACCCTAGTGCCTGCGCCGCGATACCGTCAATGAGGAGGCTGTCGTCAGCTGTGAGTGTGCGGGATCATCGCACTAGTTGAGTGTCTTTGTGTCGTATGACACGACCTCGTTCTGCAGTGTCGCAATGACAGTCACGAGCGTGTTGAGCGTGTCTCCGAGACAGAAATACGCTGCGAGATAAACGAACGTCTGCTTGAGGCGGAGACAGAGCCTGAATGCGTGGTAGATCTGCTTGACACTGCGGGTTAGACTTGCTGGTATGTGCGCTCACCCAGCAGTGAGGTACGTCGTGTGCGGGGGGAGCCGGTTTCCGGGGCGGTACTGCTCGAAGATCAACCACGGGATGGCGCAGAGGACAGATATCAGCGACTGTAAACGGGTGCATGTGGCTCACTCCAGACACCGGCACTGTATGCACACACGATACTCAGTGCACGGGTGTTGCTGTCGTCGCTCCCGTCAATGATGCCCTCGAGGATACCCGCGAGGATGGCGAGCACGACGAGCTCGCCGACACTGCACACGAAGAAGGAGACGTTGGCAAGGCGGTTTCGCTGGAGCATGTCGCGTTTCTCGAACTCGTGCTGGCTGAAGTAGTGTGAGCGACTCCTCCTCTGGACTCTCTCCCTCTCTCTCCCCGCTCCACTGCTCCTGCCTCGTTCCTTGCCCAGTCTCGTGGCCCCTTCGTACCAGCTCCGCGCCCCCACGTCTCCCGCTCGTGCAGACTCACTCCATCTCCCCGGCATGCAACCG
>Ga0160505_100612_pt1 | contig 19325 bp, 12 predicted proteins | sample DIDeMG_FD_108225 | JGI IMG/M metagenome (GOLD analysis project Ga0160505, IMG submission 108225) | Enriched chicken feces microbial communities from UW Madison campus, WI, USA - DID2874_E49_Stillage MG | ecosystem: Host-associated > Birds > Digestive system > Large intestine > Fecal ... | reverse complement strand
CGCAAGCACGGCCAATGGCGCTCTGTGAAAGAGCCGGGAGGGGACTGTATCATCACCTCGACTTGGAAAATGTGGCTAGTATGAACTAGCGAGAAAGAGACGTTTACTGTAGAGAGATCCTGTAGGCTGTCAGCGGAGATTCTTCGCGCGCCGCTCGAGGAACGGCGGTGGGGGAGGCGGTAGTCGCGAGCGCGCTGCCAGAGGTAGCGGCTAGCAGTGGTTGGGGGAGGGGTTTCTTGGTACCCGAGTACTCACCTACAGAGTTGGTCACTGGAGATTCAACAATGCATCCCATCGCCCTTATATACCCCTCGGCAGCGACAGTCCCAGGCAGGTCGCAAGACGCAAAACAGAGTGGACATCACTGTGCGGCGAATTGAAAATTTCGATAACGCCGAGTTGTGGCGGAATCAAATGCCTGCATGCGGTCATTTGGTGCGACGGTGCGAGGAGTGGAGGTCGTCGACGAATTGGCTTGTGGCGTTGCAGACATGCCTCGCACCAGTGCGAGAGGCAAGGGTCGGTACTAACCAACTGACATGCTTCACTTGGTGCGAGGGCGAGACGCGCTCGTGGTCCCGGCTTGGCCGTCACTCTCTGCCAAGCGAGAGCGAGGCAGATAACAGCTGATATCACATTCCGAGGAAATTGCATTCCGTCGATCACAACGGACTGGAACGGGCAAGTGCAGGTGCAGGCGGGTGCGAGAATCCATGACAGCAATGCGAGATGAGTGCGAGGAATAGTGTTTCCGGGCTGAATGTCTCGAGACGCGTGTCATATCAGTTCAAGACGGATGGCATGCGGACGAGTTCGAGACTGTTGCGAAGGCTAGAGTGCGAGGAGGTGCGATATTCTCGGTCTGACTGGTGGGATTTCTTCTGCAGCGCTCAATGTCAGCACCGTATTCCGCTCAACAAGGAATACAATATCAACCACACGTGTTCAGGTGTCAATGGTCGCGTCGCACTGATCTCGCCCTAATCTTGTCGAATCTGCGTGCTCCTCTGCTAATAGCCGTTTTGATAGCGGTCGTAGCCAACCAGACATGGCGAGAGTGGCCGATATGAGGAGGGGACGTGATCCTGAATATGTCATGAACTTGAGGGGTGACTATGATGGGTTGAGTGGCAGTGCCAGAGGCGGCGGTCGATCGTTAGCTGCGTTGCAGATGGGTGGATAGTGAAAAGTCGTTGTAGAGTTCAGAGGGAGCGATGAAAATACATTTCGAGGTCAGCTGGGGCTTCTATAGATCAAGCTGATGTACATTTTGGGTACGTTGATGCAGCTGTGACACCCGTATAGACGCCGAGCGACCAGGCGAGGTAGGAAACGTCGTGGTTATCGCTCGAGCTGTTACTTGATCCACTGGTAATTCTGATTCCATACAACAGCAGGCAGTCTCGTGTGCTCTCTCGTGTCGTGGCTGTATTCGCCCCCCCGACTGCACGCTCGTCATAAATGCAAGCGGCATCGTCGTGCCAATTGAGAAACGTTTGTGGCGGAATCATACTTAACTCGCGAGAAGTTTCCGATATATATCTGCTTATCTCGGCAGGTGTCCAATGTTGGCAGTACTGAGGGCAAAGCCAAGTGTCTCACAAGGTGGCAGCGCGCCAGTTATTTGGACTGGTCTCGAAGACGTGCCACTCTCCGAGAGCTCATTTGTCCCAGTGGTGCAGAGTTTCTTGACGCTCAACAACAGAAAGGATGTCTGGCCTGACAATCAAGGTGGATAAAGTGTAAAAATGCGGGAGTTTTGTGTTCTGCGATGCGGTCCGCGGAATGACTACCTCAACGACAGAATGGCACTGATACTTACAGTGTCAAAGGTCGCAGAAAGTGGTATAACCAAACGAGCTACCATTGTTTTCCAGAGATACCGCAGCATTCACTTTAAACCGAGGTCAGACAGTATTGTCACCTCCGAGTTTCCGACCTCCTTGCCCCCCCCCGCCACGTCTGCATTCGAAGAAGCATCCACAGAAGAGTATGACAACCCGACAGGATCGTCTCAGTCCGTTTCACCGAGCACCCAGTTCTTCCTTTCCCTCAACTGTAGGCCCGGCTCGGGGAACCGCACCGTGAGACACCCTCGTCTCATACCGTCGACCGCCTCGAGATCGCTTAAGATGCGCCCCCAGATCGCCCCTAATTGGAGAAGATCGCCACACTCACGTGACTTCCATCTGGCAACGTGGCGGAGTGGTTAACGCGGTTGACTCGAAATCAACTTCCTTCGGGAGCACATGTTCGAATCATGTCGTTGTCGGGACAGCAAGCGAGAGCTTGTGAGACCTTTTTGGGGTTGTCGCGGTCGAGGACGGGGAGATTTTGGAACAGTCGGAGGGTGAAGGAGATGGGCGACTGTGGATTGTGCTTTCGGGATCGCTGAGGATGCACGGCGTGGATCACGGACGATCATGATCATCATGAGTAATGTGGCACCACGTGAGGCCGTCACTTCGCCCTCACGAGCCAAGACTGAGGTACTCTACCTCTCCCATTGTGCAGATATGCTCTCTCCGTCGTGGCGGCGTTCTTCTGCCACACATACGTGCAGACCACTGTCAAGTTTGAGAGTAGGGAGCCCAAAGCGCTAAAGCTCGAAAGCAGATCGCCGCGCGACACCCCGCCCTTCGTCTCCGCCCTTGCCATCCGTTGTCTTCCCACAGCAACTGAGAAAAAGAGCGCAGAGCGTCTTCAGAGACACAGGCGCCTGACGTTTGGCGGGGTCGAACCGCCGACCTTATGCGTATCAGACTCCGAGGCCGAGCTCCGAGGTCGTCTGTTAAGCATACGCTCTAACCAACTGAGCTAAATCGCCGAGGACAGAGAGGCTCCGGGCTGCGGATCGGCGTTGTGGAAGCCCCGGAGATGGAGAAGAGGCATGAGGGCTTGGGCGGGAATGGAGAGTCATGAGAGACAAGGACCTGGTTGATGGAAACAGAAGGGTGAGGGCATCGCGCGTCCGAGGCGGTTGTCGTGGCCGCACGACCGGCGGTCTCCTCGCCATATCAGAGTGGAGAAGCAGAAAGGGCAAACGGCGAACAAATAAAGAGAGGAGCTTCACATAACGAGAGATCCGCTCCCACAAACCCGAGAGAGACCCACAAGGTCTCGTGTGGCTCTGACACTCGAGTGCAGAGGCGTGTTCATGTTGTCCTCGACGCACTCGTCTATCTGTCTCCTTGTCGCTGTCCCCAGCATTGCACTCGTGCTCTCTGCGTGACTTGACTACATCCATCTTATCATCCTCTTCCAACGTCTCGCATGGGAGCAGATAGAGGACAAACACCACATGGTAGCTGGGAGGCACCCACTGTACCCTTGTTACCAGAGTACGACACCGAATGTGCCGACTGTGGTGAAGTGAGCCGAGCACCTGGTCCGTTCGCAAGCACTCTGCGGCTCATGGGGAAAGAGGGGCAGCATCAGAGTTCTGTCTGCATGTTCCGTAGCGGGGCAGAGAATAAGTCAGGCAGGGCAGAGTGACACTGGTATACCAGCCCACTGTCCTTCCGACTTTCATGCCTTATCAGCGGATCCGGAGGAGCCGGAGGAGTGTGAAGACCCCGATCAAGTCGGCCCGCGACCTGGCTGTCACAGTTGGTGATATTCTCCGTGAATTAATGCTATAATTAGTGTAGGTTGATTGCATCTTTCATGTACAAGACCTCGCAGATAGATGCGCCATCTTCGCCATCGTGCGACCATTTCGCGCCAAAGCTCTAGTGGAACACTTGCCAACGCGAGAGGCGCAGCGAACCGCGACAGCGACACTCGCCGGATAGTGGGCCCAACACTGCCACAGAGAAGCATGTGCGCTGGAGGCAAGTGCAACTGACTCGTGACCCAACATGGACACTGCCCTACAATAACAATACAGGTGCCTATGGTGTTGCACGGCAGGACGCGACGCCACGGAGACATGCACATGCTGGTCTGTAGTGCGCAGTGGGGTCCATTTCAGTGGACGCGACGACACGCACATGCTGGTCTGTAACACTTAGGTCCGCGCCTTATCAGTAGCTCAGGCACAATGGACCGTCAAGCCAGCGGGTGAACAAAAATAACTGTGCATCACATGCTGCCGCACACTAGTGGGTGCAGGCACGCGGGGCCCATTGTGGCCGTTGAGATTGTGGCGGGTTGCGCCATGCTCGTCTAGTCTCTTGCCATATCTGACCAACCGTGGCCAGAGTACATATAGCGCCTAGAGCAGAACCACTTCCCCCATCTCCCACCAGCACCGGCACCACCACCATGGGTTACGATGAGAAGAAGGATCCGCACACGGATGTGGACGTAAGTTGGTCATCTCTGGGGGATACTGACAACTAGGTTTCTGTCCTGCCACCCTCGGCGGAGAAGGGCTACGGCATTGATCTGGACACTGCTGGCCACGAGTGAGCTCACTGGACCAGCTCCCTTTTCTGACTGCAGGCTGAACGCCTCTGAGAAGGACATTCTCAACGCCGAAGTCCTGGGCGCCACGCTCTCCGACGAGCAAGTACGCGAGATCCTCGTCGAGACTCGTGAGAACCACGAGCACGACCAGAACTTTGATACCGATACTCTTCACAAAATCATCGAGTACCTGGACAACCCCGACATCCAGGCCAACCCTCAGAATTACAAGGCCCTCATCGATGAGATGCGCATCGAGGCAGGACTTATCCGCGGCAACTCGCCGTACGCCATGGTTCGCGGTGTTGTGGACCCCATCGACGACCCCGAGATGCCATCCTCGACCTTTAGGGTCTGGTTCATTGGCATCCTCTATGCTGGAATCTTGGCCTTTGTGAACCAACTCTTCTCCGAGCGCTTCCCCGCAGTCTCGATCGGTGCGGCTGTGGCCCAGTTCCTAGCTTACCCGGCTGGCAAGTTGCTTGAGAGAATTCTCCCTCGCAAGACCCTGTTCACCATCCGTGGTCGCCCGTTTAGCCTCAACCCGGGACCGTTCAACGCAAAGGAGCAAATGCTCATTACCATCATGGCAAACGCAGCCGCTGGCACTCCGTACACGAGCTCCATTATATTTGTTCAGGTCCTCAAGAATTACTTTAATCAGCCATGGGCAAGGAGCTATGGCTACCAACTGCTCAACACGCTGGCATCTACCTTTGTCGGCATTGTGAGTCATCCTGCGCATTCCTTATGATGCTGACCAGCCAGGGTATTGCGGGAGTTTGTCGGCGCTTCCTTGTCTGGCCCGCATACTGTGTTTGGCCTGGCAACCTCTCGACGCTTGCCCTCAACAAGGCATTCCACAGAGATGACAAGAGTGCGGTCCCCGGCCCGTTTGGCAGGCTGTACAACTGGTCTCGCATCAACTTTTTCTACATTACATTCGCCATCATGTTCGTCTACTACTGGTTCCCCGGTTACATCTTCCAGGCGCTCTCAACCTTTGACTGGATCGGATGGATCGCCCCCAACAACAACCTCGTCGTTAATCTCGCCAGTGTCGAGTACCTGTCTCTTGGTCTCAACCCGTGGCCGACGTTTGACTACAACTACCAAACCGGCATCGGAAGCGGGCTTCTTACCCCGCTGTTCACCGTGATGAACATGTTTATCGGGATTATCTGCGCCGTCATCACCATGCTCATCATGTGGTTCAAAAACGCCTGGAACACGGGTTATCTCCCTCTCAACAGTAACGGTACCTACGACAACACGGGGGCTCGATACAATGTCAGCAACATTATTGACGACAAGGTTCGCTTCGTCGACGAAAAATACCAGGCCTACTCGCAGCCCTGGATGGCAGCCGGCAACCTCGTCACCTACTTTTTCTTCTTCGCCTCGTACTCTGCGACGGTATCCTACACAATGCTCTACCACCGCCAAGAGATCTGGAGGGGCCTCAAGGGCTCATTTGCGAGCATGAAAGCAAAGTTTGGACGCGGCCACACCGAGGCGGTCCACGGCGGCGAAGATGTCCATTTCCGCCTCATGCAGCAGTATGAGGAGGTCTCGGAGCTCTGGTACATGGCTATTCTGGTTCTCGCAGTCGTTTTCGGAATTGTGGGCCTCGCCTGCTGGCCCACGGGAGTGAGTGTCGGCGTCGTCTTCTACGGCATCATGTTCGCCTTTGTTTTCTGTATCCCAATCGGAATCATCTACGGCATCACGGGCCAACAGGTGACGCTCAACGTTCTTGCGGAGTTTATCGGTGGCGTGATTGGCAAGGGCGATGCGTTGTCTCTCAACTACTTTAAGATGTACGGTAAGTCGTCGTCGGCAGCATGACTAGTACTCACCCACAGGCTACATCACCACGGCCCAAGCCCTGATGTTTGCCTCTGACCAAAAGCTCGGCCACTACGCTCACATCCCCCCCGTCCACACATTCTGGGCCCAGATCATCGCGGCGTTTGTCGCGGTCCTCATCCAGACCGCAATCTTCAACTTTCAGCTCACGTTCAAGGGGGTGTGCACCGAGGATGCGGCCTGGAGAATGACATGTCCTGGCACAAACACGTTTTTCACCGCTGCCGTCTTCTGGGGAACGGTTGGTCCTACCCGTATCTTTGGCCCGGGCTCGCGTTACAAATTGCTTCTCCTCGGCTTCCCCATCGGCTTGGTTGTGCCATTCATCATTTGGGGACTGCGCAAGCGCTGGCCGCGGAGCGGCTGGCTGCGCAAGCTCCACCCAGTGATGATCTTCACGGGTGGCATCGTGTCCTGCCCATACCCGGTTTCCATGTTCCTCTCGTTCATGTACACCAACCTCTTCTCCTGGGGATGGCTCCGTCACCGCTACCCTCGCTTTTGGGAGCGTTACAACTTTGTCCTCGAGGCCTCGTTCAGCGTCGCCATTGCCATTGCCGCCATCATCATCTTCTTCGGCCTTCAGATCACCGAGGTGGACATTAACTGGTGGGGCAACACTTCCCCCGGCGCGGGCCAGCTGGGTGCACCCATGGGTTGGAAGACACTCGGCGACGGCGAGTACTTTGGCCCCGCCCCGGGTACGTTTGTTTAAGAATTAGTGGTAATGGGTGCGTTTGTTGTAGAGAGAGCCGTAGCGAGGCGCCCTCAGTCCTGTACTGTTCTCCATGCACTCGTGCTCTCTTCATGGGAGGCAATCTTGTCGTAACGTACTTGTTTTCAGACTTGAGGAGGTCTTCTTCTCACCTACCAGCTCCATGCCAGTTGCCACTGTGCTATGGTCATACCTAACGCCCAAGGAGCCCAATCTCCTCGCGCTCCGCGTGTTCATGATCCAGCGCGCGACACGATCGACTTGCGCGGCGGTCTCAGGGGGTTAAACGTTGAAAGACGAACGAACGGAAGACGAACGAAGAGATGGACAAGAGACTACATTCGCCACTCCAGCCGAATCCTAAGCAGGGCGCACACATCGCTCAGCCGTCCCTGTACTCCGATGCTGCTGGAAACGCAAATGTATTCTCCTGTCCATCGTCTGCGCTCTTCCGCCCTGCCTTCCATGATCGTATCGCCGCACGTGCATTCTCCCATAGTGACAGATAGGCCGAGCTCCAGTTGCAGGCGCAGACCTCTTGGATTCACGCGCTGCGATCAGCCGCAAGACCCGACATGCCGTCACCTACCTCAACCTCGACCTCCTGTTCACTTCCCGTCCATTCCCCATCGCTCCAAAAAGCAACTCTCCTCTCGACAAGCTAGAAGAGGCAGCCTACATCGTAAGGGAGTCGAACCCCTGCCGCGTCGATGGCAACGACGCATGATACCGTTTCACCAACGATGTCCACGTGTCGGAGATCAGCGGCGCCACTCGCTCGGCGTCGGACTCGGCGACACTGAAGGAAAGAGGCAAAACAAGTCGCCAGACCGGACTGCTCCGCTCGTTCTGCGCTACATCGTAAGGGAGTCGAACCCCTGCCGCGTCGAATCTAGTGGCAACGACGCATGATACCGTTTCACCAACGATGTGTTTCTGTTCGCCTTCCTGAAGCCACTGTGGCGGGCTGCCTGGCGTTGCGTGCGCGTTTCCCGACGTGCTGTGCATCCAGCGCGGTCTGGGCGCTATGCATCCTAATGCAGGCTTGGCCCTAGGTTTGACAATACAGGATTGTGGTTCGAGGAGGTCGAGGATGGCTGGTGGTGGTCTGATGTGATGTCTCAAGAGTCTGGCTCACGTCAGCCCGCCGGTACAAGAAATTTTTGAACCCTCGTTCCGCTCTTGGTCTCGATATCATCTGCTGCAATCGAGGCGGAGGTGGTAGAAGTCACGAACAAACCTGCGACGGCTGGTGATGCTCGCGATGAATAAGCTCCTCCTGACTCTCATCAGCTCGCCGGTGCAAATTTTTGAAACGTCAGTGCGATTGGGTTCAACTGCATCTTACGCAGCAGGTGCGATGGAGACGGAGGTGGTGGCAGTCACGGCTCAACACGGCGTGCTCGAGCACCATCTCGGCAGCGTAAATAAGGTCGCGAATCCAACCTGAACCTTAGCGGTGGGCTCCACTGTGCGCCCGCCAGTCCGTGCTTGTGCTTCGCCAAGCTGTTGCTGTCCAAGGTTTAGAGCTTTAGTCGGTACTCTGTCATGATGCGAAACTGAGCAACCTCCGCCTCGCTCCTACTCACGTTCTCGATCGTCATGGTCGCCAGAGCCGAACAGTCGTCCTTATTTATACACGGCTTGTCTGGATTCTGGGCTCCGGTTGGAACACGAAGTTGAAACGCCGCCTTGATTAGAAGCTTACGAAATTAGATAAGATGGAGCAATCACATTTGGTTTGCGCCTGTATCTCGCAGTCAACATCGGTCAGTGCTTCCCATCTCCAACGTCCTAACTCCGTCGCAGAACCATCGGTGCCCGAGCCCGCTCCACAGCACAATGCCCGATAGCGACGTGCCCGACGACGGTTCTGGGGCTCCGACCACTGGCCCACCTGTCCGTGCGCCTTGAGTGAGGTGTGCCATTTACGCCGCTCGCGCCTCCCTGAGTGGGGTGTGATGTGAGCAATGGATACGCCGAGTGTCAGTACACTGAATCAGTGAAGAAGCATTGCACGGTGGGCATCAAAGGAACAAAGACATGAGAGTGGAAAGAAGAAGCGGAAAAGAATGAGATGGCCTGGGGACTCCGGACTCCAGAACAGAAGCAGAAGCAGGGCCGCACATCACGGGATCTCGCCTCGACTGGAACAGCCCGCGTGCTCACCCCTGGTGGGCATCTCGGTGTGCGTGCCTGCCGTGTCCTGGCTGTGCCGTGCACCTCGACCCTGCGGTCCGTTCCGGATTTGTTTGGGACACCGGATGGTCCCGTGCAGCCATCGTGGGATGGATGACGACCAGGCGCCAGGCAGCCATGCGCCATGCACATGATTCGAGGAATTGAAGCTACCGGAGCGTGATGGCATGACAGGCCGCATGAGCACGAGACAAACACATGCACCCGTATAGCCAAGAGTTTCTCCGCTCCACTATCCACTATGCATAGGCGGAGCGCAAGAGAGAGCGAGGCCACTAAAAACACGCGTAATTCACATCGTCTCATGTGACGATCCCACCGTCTTCATTTTCATTGTCGGAAGGACCCATTCCACAGAATGGCTTGCAAGGGGGCGACCACAGCCGCCGCAATGACCTCGCCGCTATGGCCTCTCCTCTCTGTGCCGCATATATGCATGTCCTGGTTGTGCACATGTTTGGGGACGTTAGCCGATGCATGCATGGGCTTGCGCTGTGCCAGTTCATGCCAGATATTAGGAGGAGTGGAGTTGGAGTGGAGAAGAGGTGAAGGAACTGGGTGGTGTCTCAAACCAGGCACAGGCTCCCCAAAATGCCCCGTCCCCCTCTCCCCTTGTCTGCCCTGCCCTGCGTCCTCGTGCTTGTCTGCTCTCATCCCACCCACATGCCTTGCAACCTTTTTTTTTTTTAGGTGTCATGCTCCTGCTGCTACGGTGCATTGTTGCATTGCAGGTGGCTCATGAAAAATCAGCTGGATGGAAAGTAGCACCGCTCTTGCGCTCTTGGAGTGCTCACAGACATTGGATTCTGGCCCATCTGGATTTCCTCGAAATAGTCTAATTGTCTCATCTTGGCCGGCCGATTTATTCCACCCATCCAATCTCTTCATCATCACCATCATCGTTCCCACCATCCCTGGTTGGGTCCTTGTTGCACACCACACACCACCATCAGCCTCCTTGCCATCACCCCGACTTTGCCGCGGTTCACGACGGGCTGTGCGATAGGGCCTTGAGGGATTCCCTGCAAGAAAACAGGAACGAGTGAACAATTTGCTTCCTCTGTGTCTTTACCCCGAAAGGAGGCCGCGTGTTTTCCCTATTTACCCCACACGCCGTGCACAGAGTGAGGCCGTTGGGAGAGGAGAGCCTCTTTGAACCTTGGCTGCTGCGCACACACCCACACCCACCACCCACACCCACCCCTCGTCATCCCACCCAACCCCGCCCTCACACCCCCACCTTCATCAATCTCTTGGCGAACTTGTTCATTGTTCTCCACTTTGTTCAATCCTCTCCTTGTCTCTCCACATCCTTGCCTCTCTCCCCCTCGTGTCACCGTCCTCTTGAGACCGCTACCACCGACACCGTCCGGACTCGCACGCACTCGAGCCTCCAGGTGAGTTGCTTACCCCTCCCTCGGCACGACCCGTGTCCCCTCCCGACCCAGACGGCCTCTCCTCGAGGAAAGACCTCGTCGAAGAAGACATTCTTGACTGAAGCCCACTGGGTTTCTTGTCACATCTCACATACACACATGTTCTCAACAACTCCGCCGTCGCTGCCGTCGCCGGCGTCGCCGCCGGTTGCGATCCCTTCCTCGCTTCCGCCGCTTGTGGTGCTGACTGAAGTTCTTCCTCATCACCAAGACGATCAACGGGCATCGCCCCAAGAAGATTATCACAGCGGAAACCACAGCCTCTTCTCGTCCTTGACGTTGGCCTTGGGCAACTACCATCGTCGATTCGCTTCAAACCCCGGTCAGCCGCCCACACGTCACTCTTCGTTGCCGCCACCCAGCACAATGTCGAGGCCCGCGACAGCACGGCAAGGCATGCCGACTCCTCCCGGTTCACCACCTGCGGCGCGCAACGTCTTGATATCGACGGCAAACGCGGTCGCAGTGTCGAGTCCGACATCACCTCGCTCGGGCTTTCTCGGCTCGTTCATGCGCGGGCGTTCGCGGGCGCAGTCGGTGACAAATGCAGTCGCTGGCGCAGTTCGCCAGCGTGTCGGCTCGCCCGGTGTGGAGAGCCCCAACCCTCTGAATGGGGACGGTGGCGATGTCACGCGAAGCGTGTCGTCTCCCAACAGCGGTGGCGACGCTACCGCCCTCAACATTCCTCCTGTGGACCCTTCGCTCCGTCGAACCCACAGGATCCGCCTCGTCCCCGTCCTCGAGACCAACAGGTCGTTTACGTTTGCGCCTGTGCTCCGCGAGATGGGCGTCATGCACGTTCCCCCAGGAGTCCTGCCATCTCTCGCGGCCGGGGCCGTTACAGAGCCGGGGCCGTTGGTGAACGGGCGCCAGCCGCCATTGCTTATCAAGATTGGCCGCTTTACCGACAAGGCGGCGGGAGCCGCAGTGGTCGGCGCTGCCGACATGCACCCGAGTCCCGGAGCAGGCTCGAGTACGGCCGCCAACGGAGAGCAGGTCACCCCAGCTACGGCTGCCGCCTCGGCCGTCGGTGGCGGCGGCGGTGACACTCTGTCTCCCCGCGCGGCGTTCAAGAGCAAAGTCGTCAGCCGCTCTCATGCCGAGATCTGGTGTGAGCCCGGAGGAAAGGTGGGCACCAGTGATAAGGGTATCGCTGACAAACAGTTCTATATCCGTGACACTGCTTCGTCATCGGGCACTTTTCTCAACCACATTCGTCTCTCGAGCCCCAATGTGCAGTCGCGCCCCCAGCTGCTCAAGGATGGTGACGTGCTCCAGCTCGGTGTCGACTACCAGGGCGGTGCCGAGGAGATGTACCGCTGCGTCAAGATGCGTGTTGAGATCGGGCGCGAGTGGCAGCGCGGTGCCAACGAGTTCAAGTGGGTGTGGAGTGAGACGAAGATCTGACTTTTAGCACGAACGCGCTCAAGCAGCTCAAGGCGCTTGGAGGCGGAGCCGAGACCGCCAAGCCGTCGTCACAGCCTTCTTCCGCCAGCCGCAAGAAGGCCAGTGTCACCGACTGCTGCATCTGTCTCTTCTCTGTGACAGTCTGCCAGTCCCTCTTCATTGCGTATGTGATAATGTGCAAGGGCGTCGCTGACCTCAGCCCCTGTTCCCATGTCTTCCACTACAAGTGCATCCGGCCACTTCTCAACCAGCACCACCCGGGCTTCTCGTGCCCCCTCTGCGTAAGTGTGTGCTGCGAGGCGTGTCTGACGAGTTTCAGCGTACGTTTGCCAACCTGGACGAGGACGTCGAGACGGAGGACGCCTGGGAGGTTGCGTCACGCCGCCAGTCGATCATTTCTCGCCGGGATTCCAATCACTCGCTCCGCGTCGCAGCCGCAGCGCAGCCCCCGCCGGAGATTACCACGACGGGCACGTCTGAGCCGAATACGAGCATCCTCAACGGCGATGTCTCGACCCACAGCATTGATGAGCTTCTTGCTGTGGCTGACACCACCGCTCGGCCCGATCTCCAGCGTCAGACGACGGCCGTGTCCGAGCCGTCGCCGTCAGCCAACGGTGGCCTGGCGTTGTCACTTGGCCCCGACACTCCTGTCTCCTCCAACTCGCACAGCACAGCGCTGCCGATGCCCATTGGCGAGCGCTCGGCCAACACGACGCCCGGCGGTCGCTCTGACACGGGCCGTTCCGACACTGGGCTTACGGTAGCCTCGCTCGCGCAGACGCCGATGAACGACATTTTCCTCTCGACGTTAGTACTGCGACCCAGCACGCCCGGAAGCAGTGAGCCGACCAGCGGCGCCGCGAGCGGGGCGACCTCGCGCGTGAGCCACGAGATTGCCGAGGAGCCAGAGGAGGAGGAGGAGGCCTTGGGACTTATTCAGGCCACGGTTGATGACGAGCACCTGCTTGACAACGTCCACAGCTAGCATCGCCATTGTTTTGAGATACCAGAGTCTTTTTCTCTCCTTTTTAATACCTTTCACGTGTTTTGTACTGCATGAGATGTAGTTTGTCTGATTGTGGTTGAGACATGGCAATTCTGATGCACGGATCAAGGAGCTTGCCGAGCGGCACCCGTTTGCCTCCACCCTACAACAAGATTGGACCTTTGCCTCCACTTCTCCACATTCAACTGGCATTCATCTTGGTCATTTTTTCTCACTGTCCGCTATACCACGATGCGCACGACTCTCCCCCGCCTGCTTTCGACAACACGCGCTCCTTTCTCGGCGCTGCATACGGGGCATCGTGCTCCGGCGCCCCCGTCGGCCCCAACAACGCAACCCTCCGTCCTGCGCCGCTCCATACCCTGTCGGCCTCAAGCTGCAGTCCATCTCTGCCCATCGCTTGCCAGACCAACGTCCACAGAAGCACAAGCAGCATCAACACAAAAAAGCTTGGCAGGAGGAACCAAATCCTCTCTTGACGAGAGCGGGATTCGAACCCGCGTCCGAAGACTGCGGAAAGGAGGAAATTCAACCTGAACACAGCGCCTTAGACCACTCGGCCATCTCGCCGGGTGCGAAAATTGAGTTTTGGCGCTCGGTTTTGTATGCTCTTGAGTGTGGCACTCGTGGCACGAAATGGGCACGAGAAGGAGGAAGAGATGAATGGCCCGCGGGGGTTGGAGTGATGGAGGAGGCAATAGAGGCACGTAGTTTCACAGACGGAACGTGGCGCTAACCCCGAGTGGCGGCTTCAAGGCCGTCTTGTACGTGAGACGACTACTTGCTGATCTTTGCGGCTCACGAAGATGATCGAGCTCTAAATTTCATGTACGCTGATCCTCTGGCCTCGCAGTACCCGTCGTCTTCTGTGTTCCCGACTGCCGAGTCAGCTATTGTAGGACCACACCGGGTGCCATGACGGTTGGTCCTGACCTCTGCAGCTTGTACTGGCCGTTGGGTTATAATCGCCCACTTTGAGGCAGCCAACAGCTATCTTTTCTGCAGTCGTGACAGTAGGCGCTAGCCGTGTGGCGGTGTCAGCAGCTTCGCGTGGCCCTAGACGGCACCTTTACGATGATCCGTCGATGCCCGCTGCACCATCCAAGCTCTCCCTCCCGCGGTACATTAACAACTGTATACATTGAGTGCAGCCGATGGTTCGTTAAGCAATGCATCAAGCATTGTTAGCCGTTGTCTATATAAATATGGTCGAATATGAGCGCCCGAGATCAACCGAGCCAGAAATGAACGTATTTATATGCAGCAAACGATAATGTTTTTGGAGTGGACCAGCACTTAGGCGTACTGCTGGACGAGGTCCATGTACTTGTTGCCGACGGGCGAGGGCGCGTTGTAGCCGTAGTTGGTGACCATGCCGCTGCCGGCAGCGTCGACGAGGGCGTAGGCGTAGACGCGGCCGTCGCCCTGGAGGTACGGGACGACCTGCTCGATGAAGGCCTGCGACTCGTCCGACGAGCAGCCCTGGAACGAGCTGGTGGGGTTGTGGATGCATGCAAATTCGGTGATCCAGAGCGGCTTCTGGAAGATGTTGTAGTACTTGTCAACAGCGGCCTGGACGTCGGCGAGGTTGTCGGTGTAGATGTGGACGGCCATGGCGTCGTAGTCGCCGTCGATCTGGGCCTTGAACTGCTGGTGCCAGGCGGCGGGGTCGCCGTTGAGACCCGCGCCACAGAGAGCAGGCGAGAGGAGGAACGAGCCGGCTTTGCCAAGAGGAGCAATGTACTGGTTCCAGAGGTTGGCAGCGGTGGTAATGTCGAGGCCAGACGAGTCGCCGCCGGGGCAGTCGGGCTCGTTGAAGCCGAGAACGTAGGCCGGGGCGTTACCGGCGTTCCAAGTACTGGTAAAGCCGTTGAAGCGGTCGCTGTTCTTGCCGTTGTCGCCACCCCACATCATGGGGACGGCAATCGGGCCACCAGTGTGCCACTCGGGAACGGGGTTCCAGTCATACCACCAGCCAAAGATGTCCTTGTTGTTGCCGACGTCGAAGAGGTTGCCGCTGGCGAGACCGGCCTTCTTGCCGTTCGGGGTGGGACCGGCCTGGGATCAAGAGTTAGCTTCAGAAAGGTAAAAGCATAAAATGCGTACCTTCTTGTCGCACGAGGCCTTGACGACGTTGGCGAACGCGGCGTTCATGTCCTGGCGACGAGTGAGCTTGCCGCTGGTCGTCCACTGCTGGTTCTTGCTGTTGCCGCCGTTGCACTTCCAGGTCTGGACATAGTTGCCGTTGGCGGCGTTGGCGCCGGGAAGGTCGAGGCACTGGTCCGTGTTCTGGAGCGAGAGCTTGCCGTTCGAGTACGTCCACTGCTGGGCAGCGAGGCCAGAGTAGCACGTCCAGATCTTCATGTGGGTGCCGCTGGCGGGGTCTGTGGCATGTTAGTGTTGTTTGTTGTGGCACCAAGTTGTACTCACTGGAACCAGCGTCGAGGCAGAAGTTGGTGCCGGCAAGCTGGATGGCGCCGTTGGAGATGGTCCACTTCTGGGCACTGAAGTGGTTAGCGTATCTCCCAAGAATAGACTCACCCAGTGCCGTTGCACTCGTAGACCTGGACGGGGGTGCCGTCGGCCTGGACGTTCCCCTGGACATCGAGGCAGAACTTGTTGCTGGCCTTGGGGTAGATGTTGATGGCGCCGTCGGACGACACGGTCGACGACGAGCCAGTGTTGGAGGAGCCAGAGGCTGCAACGTTCGTGTTGGAGTTGGCGATGAGGTTGGAGGCAGGAACGCAGGCGGCCGCGACCAGCGCAGCCTGGAGGGTGATGGTAGTGATCGTCGACAGCATTTCGATAAGATTGAACCTCAGAGAAAAGAGCGGCTGAGGGGTGCTGCGAGTGGGAAAGGAACTACGGAGGGGGGAGAAGAGGATTGAAGGATGGGGAATCAATCTCTTCTCTGCTCTTTGTTTTAATAGGGGACCAGCCGCCGAAGCGTTCTACAAATGGTGCATGTTGTAGCTACACAGCAGCACCCCGTTTTAGACACTGGGAAGCTTGGACGGATGGGACCGTGATTGACCTGTGCGCTGCAGCCGAGCTGCTGTGCCCTCCTTTGCTATCCGCATCCGGGTTCCTGTCACCCTGCCACTCAAACCACGCGCGCAATACACCACAGCGCTGGGTCTGTGTGAGTGCGAGACAGGGCTTGCGTCACGTAAGAATAAAAATAATATTGCTGCGAAGACAATCCGATTATCAGGACGTGGGTCGGACAGTTTGTGAACAGGGGAGGGGAGCGGGACACCCAAGGCACGTCGCGAGGCAGACAAAGGGCAGGGGTGGGTGACTTGGTCTCTCGTGTCTTCGGGTATGCTGCCCTTGTTACCGAATGTTTGCTCGCCTCTGCTAGACCGAGACACCGAACGAACAAACGCTAGGGACGCGCTCATTGAATGGTTACAGCTCGTGTTATTTTGCCTCGTCTTGTTCTTTTTCTGTGCTGTCCTGGCCAGATTTGCGCCGGATTGGCGCCACCGCAGCGGCGCAGCGTCGCAGGGGTGCGCCCGGTCTCAGCCCAGATGGACGCGACCTGAAAGAGAGAAACGAGGGACTCTTGGGATGCGCAAGGATCGCACGGCGGCCATTGGGTACCAGGAGCACCCCCAGATTGACGCGTCAGGAATAACGAGTTAGGATCCAAACAAGGACCGGAAATGCAGGAAAACGAACAGGGAGAGCAAGGCCGAGACAGCAGCGGGGGTTTCGCGTGTCAGCACCTCGACGCGGCGCCCAGGACATGCAAGACAGAGCCCAGGGCGAGACAGGACAGAGGGATTCCGGACAAGAGTGTCCGAACCCCCGCTCTCGCGGCTTCCTGCTGTCGATCATTCTCCATTCGTTCCAGGCCCAAAATATATGTCTCGCGTTGCAGACGGATAATTGGACGAGACGTGTTCGGAACCAGCCCAGCAACCGCCCGTCCGGGCACCAGGAACAGACACAGAGGAACGCGTAGGGGGGGGCATTTACCGAAAGATTACGACGTCGCGCGTTTTTCAGGTCATGCGGACTGCACGAGGTGTGAGCCAAAATATCAGTCAGGTGGGTGCATGGGCGCGTGGCCGACACCCCAAAATGACTGAAACCCATGCCAACACGGCATGAGCAGAGCCAAAGTCGCTGCTTCCGGTGTCCCCCTTTTTCCTGCCAACCCTGCCAATGCTTATTTTAATGTCTGTCGCCGCAGCCAGTGTAACGCGTGAGGCGAGGTACAGTAAACATGGCGAGCACGTCGCGCAACCCAAAGCTGAAACCGGCCCCTTCGCGAGTCTAACAGTGGGAATAGCAGAGGACTGCACGACGACGTGGTCTGTCTGGAATCAACTCTGCAGGGAGCAAGGACTGGGCATGGCTGGACTCGGTGCCCCTTCAGTCCCTAATGATAAACATGGTAAGTAGCTATATTGATAGCGCTGTATTGTTGCACCAACTGTGTCCTACAGTGGACCAGTCTCGGTGTAGGGTTCCCGCAAGGGATCCATTATGCTGATTCAATGGCTTCGTTCACACGCACAAGCTGCCCTCGCCGCCACTTGGCGCTTGGCCTCGGGCCCAATGCTTCTTACGCCTGTAGGTGATTGGCAAGAACCACAGCACACGCCGCCACCCGGTTCGTTTGCCCCTTCACGCCTTCTGGCAACTGCGGCCCAGCCATGGGGTCCAGGAACACCGGTCAGTGCTGACAAGTGGACGCAGCGGGCACCCGCGACCAGAGCGAGCAACACGAGCAAGGCGACACCGCACACGCAGTTCACGCACTTGTGCTCCATTTTGGATACACTGCTTACCACCATTTCTCGCATTGGTATTCTCGTCACCGTGATCGTGAGACGCGTTGACCTGAAACACACCCCAGTGCCTGGCAAACCCATGCTCTACTATTTTTACAATGTCCATGCGTGACCACCGCCAACCTTGATGCGAGCTCCGGAAAACGGGACGAAATGGGTTCCTGGCATCGAGGCTCCTCGGTCGGCGCTGTGTGGGGGCGCGATGGTCCGATCTCGGCGCGATCGAGGGCGTGGCCATGCGGTGAGGCATAGCGCGCCGTGCGTTATGCGCATGGCCACGCGGAGTGTGCATGCAGTGTGCGAGAAGGGCCTCTAGGACGCGTAGGTGTTTGTGCTCCTAGGAATCGGACGGAGTCGTCGCTCTTGAAGACGAGCACTGGAAGGACTCGCGATGAGCACTAGGACTCGCGATGAGCACTAGGTCTCGCGATGAGCACTAGGACTCGCAGTCACCGGAAGCATCCCACGATACGACCCGGCCTCAAGGCATCACTTCTCTCGCCCTCTACGATCCCCAGACCCAAACACGTGCCAGACGAGCTTTGCGAATTGACACTCTCTCAATTGTTTCCAGTCTCCATGCTTCTCTGCACCCAGTTCTCATCCTCTGGAATCGAGCAAGCCCTTGCTTCCAAGCCCTTATCGCGTTCGGCCCTCGCTTCGGTCCGAAAGGGTTCAGGGCGGCGACATGGCGCCGTGGCGCAACGCCACTGCAGATGGGGTGCTTGCTGCCGGACTGTTTCCTGACTCTGAGCCACTGGGGCCGGCGGCTGTACCCCGGCATCGAATGCAGGGTGGATACTGAAATCAAGACCCAGACTGTTCGACACAGCGTGAGGGACGTGTCTTACCGTCAGCGCCGGCCTGGAACACGTCTCAGGTTTCAGGTCTTCAAGTGCTGGACAGTGTTCCCTCTGCGCAGCGCTGAGCGTAGATCTTGGCACTGACTTGGCGTCGTGGACAGAGGTTTGGGGGGTTGCGGGGTCGGTAATGCCACGCCATGCAGCGGCGTGTCTCTACTGTCTGACCTCTACACTGACCGTCGACGATGCCTCTCGTGTCCAGCCGCCGTGATTTGGGCCGCTGCTGCCCTTGTTCGGTCCTCAGAGGTCAGCGCACCTTACGGGATAGCGACCACTGAACCGTGGCCAGCGTGCCCAAATCCAAGCTGCTGGCCAAAAAGTGGACATCTCCGAGGCCGTCCAATGCTTTACATCAACACAAACAGTCGCGTAGGCCCGTAGGGAGCCGCTATAAACGGCCCAAGGCCATTCACCAGAGCCCGCAAAGATCGGAGACGGAAAATTACGTCCTTCGTCCTGTGAGCCAGGAATCGCGGCGTGAATGGTGCCACGGGCACATCCCACGCCGGCGAGGAACATTTGTACCCGGCCCGTGGTGGCAAAGAGCGGGAACGGGCGCCTTACGCTTTCAATTGGAACATCGCGCGCCGCCACTTTTGTCACTGACGGCGT
>Ga0160505_100611_pt1 | contig 19330 bp, 11 predicted proteins | sample DIDeMG_FD_108225 | JGI IMG/M metagenome (GOLD analysis project Ga0160505, IMG submission 108225) | Enriched chicken feces microbial communities from UW Madison campus, WI, USA - DID2874_E49_Stillage MG | ecosystem: Host-associated > Birds > Digestive system > Large intestine > Fecal ... | reverse complement strand
TTTTTTTTTTTTTTTTTTTTTTTTTTTTGCTTATTAAAAATTTGTTATTTTTAACTGAATTTATTTTTTTTGAATTTTTTTTTTTTTTCCCTTTTCAACTCGAAGTTTTATTTTGTAAAATTCACTAATTATTTCTTGTTTAAAAAGATTGATTCCATTGCCTTTTCGTACACGCGGGACATGGCATGAAGCTTAGGTGGTGTAATCTCCGTGAGATTACAAGCCGGCGAAGGCGGAGGAAGTAGTGTGTCCGAGGTCATGGATGCTTCATCAATGGCTGTAGTTGCTGGCGGTGTCCATGAAATGTCAAATATACGTGAGGCGACAATAGAATTTACCTTATCAGAGCCATACTTGTCACAAACGTCAAAATAATTGAGTGAATATTTTGGTAACAGGGGCAGCATATCACTGCTGCTGCACTTGTCAGAGGTATCCAGTGACGTAAGTAAGTCATTGGCAATTTGGGCAAAAATGTTGCAGTCAAAACTACTATTTTGTGAGACTGAATCGGGAATTGATGAATGCGTAATAAAAGAGTCATGCGTAAGATGTAGTTTGATGTTGTTGTACGCTTGGTTAAAATGAGACGACTGCTGCGGCGAGAGGGTGCCATCGGAGAAGATAAACTCAGCAATATAGTCAGAAATATGGGCAAGCCGACCGCCAAATACATTCCAAATATCATAAAACTTGGGCAAGCGCTGCTTGATTTTTCCCGGTGATGGCAATTTCTCGATAGTATTTGGAAGCAAATAATTATGAAAGAAATCACTGGCCTCGTCGTAGGTACAGTCTTGAATGGTGAAAATCTTCGTATGCTGTGCAATATTGAGGGCCCGGAGCCAGTGTAGGTAAAACGGGTCCGAAGTAGTGTGCACAACGTGGCAAAGGCGATCCTGTTTTGTGAGTACAAGGAACGCGTCAAGAAGCCCCTTGACACAGTCCTCAGAGTTGATCAACGCCGGAAGCCGATGCGCCTCGTCTAAAATGATAACGGGGATGCGCTTTTTGGGGTTCATACCCGGGCTTGTGCGCTGCTTTAACCGGCGCTGCAGTCGCTGGAAGCGCTTTTCAAGCATATCCTGTTGACGCATGGCATCAAAATCAATCAGCTCTTCGGATGGTCTGTGTAACCTTATGCTGTTTTTTGATTTCTTCTTCTTTTTCTCCATTGCCTGCTTTTCGAGTGCAGCGTCAGCTTCCGCGTGGTTAATCTCAAACTGCCAGTATGCGAGCAATGAACTTTGGAAACGCTCCATAATTAAGGCAATATCACCAATTGATACCACTGAGTCAAGACTCGCATTTGACTCAAGAGCATGCTGCCGCCTGCTCTCAAATTGCTTGCGCAACTGCTTAAAGCCCAGCATGTGTCCTTTAAATGTGTCCTTATACTGCGCGGCGTATTGCGCATTGATGCGATCAAAATTCGACCCATCGGTATCACAATCCTCCTGCGATTTGAAAATGCCATCTTCTTTTGGTGAGTTCATGATTGTTTCAAAAAACTGCTCAAACTGCGACGCCAACCGGATCGCCAAACCGGTCAAATCTGCAAACCCAGCAATCCGGAGGTCAATATGCATAACAATAAATCGGCGATCAAGGGTCGTGTCAGTGCCATTATCTCCAGTCTCGAGGGCACTTTCTGCTGCCAATCCCTTTGATTTCCCTCTGTACATTTCATCATCGGTAAAATTGGTGTTTGATAGTACCTGGCGCAGTAGCGCTGTTTTGCCTACAGATGAGCCACCAAACACGACAATGAAACTCGGCTGAGTAGCAAGAACCTGTTTAAGCATCTGGGTTTCCCGCGGGCGCGGGAAAAACCCCGGGAAGGGCTCAAAGGTATTAACTCTTGGCACTTTACTGAGTTCGTATTGATCCAAAAAGTCTTCTTTCATATTTTCAATCAGCTTCTTGGTATCCTTAATCTGTTGAATAGTTTCAAAGGGTGCCGTGATCGCACCCAGAATCTGGCCAATAAATGGGCGAACTTGACTATGCTGCGGGTTGTAGATGCGTGATGGTGCTAGGACGGGTACCACAGCAGCACTCCTAATAATGACGGGGAGCATAATTGATCGTGAGGTTAGTGACATGGGTATAGCCCCATGGAGTTTCAATTGCCGTGAAGCCATACTTTCTGACAATAGAGATGATGTGAAAACCAGGTTGGGAAAGAAGTGAAAGAACAAAACAAAGATGAAATCAAGTTTATATAGATCTAAAAAAAATAAATTTAAAGGCCTGGGGTATAGCTCTTTCGATATATAAATATATCTGATATTCCAGATAAATTGTATGGTAAATAAAAAACTAGTCAATCCTCTTCCCCGTAAGGTTGGGTTGCTGTTGCACCCTCGGTGATGCTAAACCAGCACAAAAGACCCAATCGGGAAATTACACGGCTGACACTTGGATGAACAAAAAAACGGTCTCCCAGAACCTAGGTATCTAAAGGTGATGTCATTATTCTAGCTCATGAACTCATGGAAAGTGGAAGCAAAACGAGGCAGACATGAAGAGTTACAAAAAACAAATAATGTTAGTAGCACCGTAGAATATTGGGGTTGTAGGAGTCTAAACGCTAATATTTCATGTCAAAATTAACACCGTCATACCTCAGTTGGAACCAACATGTCTACTGGACTGCATATACTACAAATATGGACATCATAATGTAGAAAATTATAATAAATAGTAGTTTATTCCTATTGCAAGTGAAATCTGATAGCTAATAATGTTGAAAAGCACTCAGTGACAATACACGCTAATGTGTATATTGTGCTGATAGTCAAAGATTAGTATTAAGTTCGCTATATAATCTCCCAATCTAAACCACTCTACTTTTTCTATTTTGTATTCTCTTAAAATAAATCAATCTTCTATTCTTTATCATAAATACATACTTCGCACAGCCTATACACTTCCTTACATATAAGAAGTGTGTACAGTGGTATTCAGCTCCATATCCTAACAAAGAACTGATTGTAGTTTCAGGGCGACCCTTTGCGATGCGTAAAATTTTTGCGTGAAGCTAACCGTGCCGGTGTAGAAACCAAGCTGGAGTTCAAAATCAAAAGCAACAAGTCATGCGGTCAATCTATGGAAGAAGAAACTTCAATAAAAACATGTAAGTTCATTTATCATTAAAGAAGAATAACCTCGAGGTTTTGACAGACTGCTTTAAGACTCGATCTACTATAAAAAAAATACTATTGACCCTATAAAAAAAATCCCCATTCATGATACTGATAATATATGCATGCCTTCTAGCACACTTAACTAAAAGGAAATGGTCAACTATAATAGAGAATAACATGAATGCAATTACCTACTATAGGCCTTCAAATCAACTAACTCAGGCAAACCCAAATGACTTAGTTAATTATGCATAACACAAATAATTCTAGTTAAAAAAAAGCTTCCTAAAAGAAATTATATGATCACTAGAAAATATCTTATATGAACCTATCATTTATCCCATTTGTTGATACTAGTCTCCATAAGATCGAAAATTATGTGATTGTCAGTTAAAAAAGCGTTTACCAAATATCACCGCCTAAAGCTTAGGATAGTCTTTAACTCAAGTTCATGGTGAACCTATTTTTGGAGATAGATTTGAGAACTATTAAGTAAACAACAATTTTGTTATAGCTAGTATTTCTGATGCTGACAATGTATCTACATAAGAAAGCCAAAAGTTGTATTTATCATCAGCAGGAAAATATCAAGCTCTTAAGATTAGTAACATAATTATTATCTAGACTTTGGTAAGAGTTTCACTACAATCCACTGAATTTTAAGCAACATATTTTCATTCAAGCTCTGCTTTGAAACTTAGCATTGAAATCGGGATACTTCCAACCACATACCCACTCAATGGCAGGTTTAACAGGGGGGAGAAGGCAGTAAAGATACATTCGCTTCTGCAAGTCAAACACCAACTTAGTCCGGACATTATTATCTCGAAAAGATCTGCGCAACGTCATTACACAGCGTTACCTGTCTAAATATTGCTATATTTACTGATTTAACACAATGTTTACGAATTTCTCACATTTGTTTAGTGCTTTATCGAGGGTGTTTGGATGTTTTCGAATGGATCCACGACAGGGTTTTCTAGTGACGCTTAAGGTTTATCCTTTTTTCTCATTAGGGGAGTACACTTGACATGTATCAGGCTCTAATTTCAAATATTACCTAAATTAGGAAATGCGGCTAACACCCCAAAACCTGCCTTTTCCTTTTAATTTTTCCAGCCACACGATAATTTTCAACTGCTTTGGCAATATCATGATTGTGTTAAAAGATATGTCAGATATCCTAGTAGCCGTCGGTAATTGTGTTTACCAACATGAGTATACAAAGCCAGTTGGATGATGACTTTTATTATTACTGGTACTTGAATCTACTCCAGCCATTTGCTTTTTTCCCATAGGGCTATATTTGGAACCTTTCTTATATATATTCTCTGGCTCCCACTCCGACCTTAGGACGAGGATCCCTCTTTTCTTTCCTTTTATCAGACACGTAATTTAACAAACACCCTTATATTAATCAAGTGAGTAGGAGTTTTCAATGCATAGATATTTTGTTTCTAACAGAGAAAAAAAGCCATGGTCAGCTACAAGCGCTCTCGACAGGAGCTTCATTCGAGGTCTTCGTCAATTTATTCAGCGACCTCATCATCCAATTCATCATTACTTCGTTCTCCTACAGTTGACATTAGATTTAAGCAACAAAATATGAACCGCAAAACCAATCAGAAACGTAGAAGAAAGGAAGAGGGAATTAGTGAAACGATGGAAGCAGAGCTACAACACAACAACCAACTACCAAGCACCTATCAATTCCCAGCAAGCTCTGATACCAATATACAACGAAGATTAAGCAATTACTCGGGCCGAAGCACAAACCTGCAACATAGTCCAAACAATACTGAAAGTTCACACTCGCGTTCATCATCGTCTAATCAGTCCGCAGAATTCCAGGCGCTCACCTCATACCAGTATTCCAAACCAGCGCTACGCTACCGCAGCCAACGATCCAAAAATTCGCATTACCAACCTCCTCAATCCACGCTTTTGCAAGGACAGACCTCTGGTGCTGAACACCATTTGCTAACATCGCACTTACAGCCTAACCAAACCACCCGGGTAACCCGCATGCCTAGCACTAGTGTGCGACCAATTCGTCAACAATCTTCGCGCTATCGCAAGCCGCTTCCTCGGCGACCACCAATTCACACTGCAGCGTCACTTGAAGCCCTCAACAAGGTGGAATTTGGCTCACCGACTCTACTTCTCCGACGCAAAAAGTCGACCAAGATCACAAGCAATTCACGTATGCGCCGACTTTTTGTACAACTTTTTCGGCGTCGTACCAGACCTAAGTATTACTACACCAAAGCTCAATTATCTAAAAGTCTGTCGCTAGGACTCACTGATATGGATGGCAACGTTCGTCAGTATAAAGTTCGGCCAGCACAGCTGCTAGCGCTGCGGCCATTACCGAGAACGCCATCATTAATGAGGAAAAAGTCGATTGCACCAACTGCCAAGAAAAACATCAAAAAGAAAGTGACAGGGAATATGATCTCAGAGCCGATAGATGTTACCAAGCATGCTGGGCTTATGGAAACGGGGAATAGTGAAGTTTTGAGTATTCGAAGCAGACGATCCAGCAGTATGATTAGAGTTAGGGTGCCCGATGACAGTCCGTTGCGGTACAGTCAAGCATCATCTTCGAGTTCTTCTAGATTTCGCTCGGCGCAGTCATCAGGTAGAGACAGCTACGATACTGTCGATGAGCGACTTGACCGGATTCAGCGAGAACTTGATGAAACGCGTCGGATGCGAAGACATCTGTCCAATGCTTCTGGATATACTCGCTGGTCCAGCAGCTCATCTGGTTCTACCTCATCAACATCTTTCTTCTATCGCCATAATTCGCTTTTGGGCAGCAGATCATTTATTTCATTGACATCACAGGTCCTGAGCACGCACGAAGACCACCCCGAAGTTATTACGCGGTCCGATCTTTTCACGCGGAAAAGTCTGAGACATGTCCTGGGCCACATGACCCATCCTCCCTCATCAAACCGCATTTCCCGCATGGACAAAGAAATGGGGAGCATGGGGAAAAACTCTGAGAATTCAGTCGAGTTTGTCAACTCTTGGTCTGAGTATCTACAGCGGGCAATTGCTGTACGGGCAGCCTTGCGAACAGAGCTTAGACGTAGTAAAACAGTTGACGAAACGCGGTGGCGACAGCAGGTTTTAAACTCCTTGGAAGAGGACGAGGAAGAGACTGCATCGTCCTACATTGGCGAGACTGAGACTGTCAGCTCGTTCAATACGAGTTCTAGCGACCGATCTAGGCAAGCGACGCAAAATAGCCGCACTGATATGAGACTGGCAGGCCGCAATGTATCGGGCTTTACCGGCAGCAGTTCGCGCGGAGGGGGCAGTAACACCCAGCAATCAACCCCTACACAACAGAGCCAGGATACGGGGCGTCAACACTCAATGTTGATCCCGCATGCAGAAGAACCATCCCCGGGTCAAAAGGAGTTTTATGTCGATGATAATGGTGAGGTTATTAGTATTACGCCCGTGTCCATGACCACCCCGCAAAGAGGCAAAATCCTGACGGTATCAGCGGTGCGACTTGCTCTGATGCAGGGAACACTGGCTGATGGCCGATACTCAGGACTAACGGGGCAAATAGACTCTGACATGTTTGAGCCTACAACTCATGCTTGGAAACAGACGCGTGACCTGTCGTCGCCATCGTCGGAATCATTGGAGGCAGGCCTGGCCAACCCTAAGCGACAACGGAGCAAAAGTATCAGCAGCATCAGTACTGGTAGCACTACTTCCATTCCTGTACCTGAGAGGTCTCAGCGTCGCGTTGTGAGCGAGCAGTACTCCAAGGAAAGAACCATGCGGTTCCAGGCGGCCCTCTCCACTACCGGAGGGTCCACCACTTTGGATGAAGATACTACTGCTCTCCATACACCCACAGCCGTCTCAGATGGGTCTTCTGAGTATTCGATGATGACTTCCTTACAAAAAACCAAGCAAAACAACAACCCCCGACCTATTACACTTTCTAGCGAGGGCTCTTCGACTGTGGGTTCTGGCGGGACTCGCGACTCGATATACTACGTACTTGATTCGCAACGTCGTGGCTTATACGACGACCACCACCCATCACCGCAGCAACAGCAGCAGCAAAAACCACTGACACTGCCCATGCTCACGACGCATGGGGGAAAGGCCAACATCCCGCGTATGCCGTCAGGGAGCAAGGCCAACCGCGAGCAGCAGGAAGCGGCCGCGGCAGCTATCATTGCACCCACGGTACTCATCCCCCAGCGCCGCCAGCAACGCAATAGCGTTTCGTCCAACTCGTCGGGGACCTCGGTCGTGAGCCTCTCGCGGGGCAAACGTAACAAGCCCAACAAGCCGCGCCGCCGCCTCAGCGCTGAGAGCAACGTTAGCTGCAGCAGCAGCAGCACTAGTAGCGGCATGAATTATCTTAATGGGGTTGGTACCTTGGAGATCGATGACTCTCGCCGACTCAATACAACCTGGATTGCGCTTTAAACCTCTAATACTTTTTTTTTATTTAATTTTTTTATTTTCAAGCATGTATTATAGATTTGAATTTTCAGCCTTTGAAGGTTATTTAATTTATTATGGCTTTTTTTTATAATGGTTTCCTAAAACTCGATGTATATAATTAAAAATGTCTTTATCTACTATTATGCTGTATTATATTATATCTTTTAAGTTCTTTTTTCCTGTCTAGTTGATGCGCATGACCGCTGGTCACACGCAAGATCCCCAGTTACTGTTGCTTGACAAGTCTGTCAGAGCTGACAAGCTGTCGCTTGGGGCGGTCGACCTTGACCAAGGGGGTACCCTTTTCGTGGTCAACAAGGTCATCAAAGACCTTGAAAACGTTTGAAATGGTCTTGGGGTACCAGCGCTTACCGCCAGACTGGAACCAACCAATATGTCCACCAAGCGAGGTTGTGGCCAGCACCACATAGGGGTTCTTTTGCGCCTCGGCGTAGGGGATACAGTCCTTGTCCACAATGGGGTCGTCAAGCGCATTAATGATCACTGTCGGCACACGGATGTTCATCAGTCGGTGCACAGAGGAGGCGTTGCGGTAATAGTCCATGGCCGTATCAAAGCCAAAGAGAGGCGCCGTGAAGTATGTGTCAAAGTCAACAATGTTCTTGACAAACTTGCGGTTCTCGTAGTTAAAAAGAGGATCTTGCTCAAGTGCCTTGTGATGGTTCTTGAGCAACCGCAGCAGGTTCTTACCCATAGTGGGACTGTAAACGTTTCTGCCCATAAAGGATGAATTGAGGTACTGGCTAGAGTGAGCCAGATCCCAAGGGTTGGCAATGATCATGGCCGCATCAATGCGCGCCGCAGGGTCACACGCGGTCTCGCCCTCCTGGCCAAGGAAGTTGGCAAGAATAGAGGCGCCGAGCGAAAATCCCACGAGGTAGATGCGACGGTTGGCGGGCTGCTCCTTACGCAGCAGTCTAATGAATTTTCTAATGTCTTCGGTCCAGATACCGCAAAATAATTGTGGGGTAGTGATGGGGGTACGTGCACAGCCACGAGAGTTGAGGACGACGCAGTCAAAGCCATACTCAGGCTGCGTGATCTGGTCAACGACGGATCTGATGTAGGACTCGTGGGAGCCGCCGGAAAGACCGTGCAGGAGAACAAGCAAAGGCTTGTCGGCAGCAGACGCCGGGGGATTCTGAATCTTGGTGATCTCTTCGGGTCTGAAGTATCTGAGTCTAGGGGGGAAAGGGGGCGGGTTGTCAAGGGGCGAGTACTTGATCTGCTCTTTCCATTCGGCACTGTTGGTTGGGCGCTCAATGGGGTAGTCGACGGAGACGACCGAACCATCGTCCCAGTAGATGAGTCGGCGACCGTAGTAGATTTGATTGATATTATCAAACGAACCTGCCGCATACATAGTCTGGAGGTCACCGTTGAAAAGGCTCGGGGCCATCAGGTCGTATGTTCCATTTTTGAGCTGGGGGACCTTTTTCTCAACAAGCTCTGCGAGACTCAAAGAGGTGTTATCCTTGAGAGGTAGCTCGACGCTTTTGGGCGACGAGTAAGTCTTGACGAAAGATCTGATACCAAATAGAGACATGGCGATTGGAGGGAGCGTGATGATTAGGGGAGACAGAGAGAAGAAGAGAGAGGGATTAAGTATGTATTAAGAGGAATAAGAACTGTAATAAATAAAGCAAATGAATAATCTGAAAAAAATGAAATAAAAACTATTTCATTTGTTGATATAGATCTGATAAATTTCAAACGATAAAGGTTTTTTTTTTTTTTTTTTTTTAATTTTATATATTTAACTTTTTTTTCAAATTTTTTTCATGATGAGTGAAATAAAAACAAAAAGTTTAAACTGCCGAGGAAGAAAAGGCCGTTGCGCAAACTTTAAGTTTAAGGTTAAGACTTATCACATAAACCTACATCATAGCTCAGGTTTTCCACTTGCGAAGGAAATAGCGCAGCTCAGTCAGAGATTCAAGGGATGACGATATCAACCATGTTATATATATCATCATTTCAAACGTGTTATATACAAGTCTCCAATATAAATCATTCGATTTAAAGGGTTTGATTCTTTTGCTAAGCTGATCTGAGCCCTTCCGATTTTCTCAAACGGCTTCACTCAGGTATTTTGTATTTGGTTTTTGGCATCTGGCCACGTCCAATATACAGAAGTATCTGAGCTATGCTCTAAGACCCCAGATCTTGACAAAGTAAACACAAAAAGTAAGTAATGTTTGGTATCTCATTAAAATTGAAGAATGGGATTTTATCACCGCTCAATCTTTAATCTCTTCTTTAATGATACTGCCAACGTGCTCATTGTTTTCTCTCGAGAAAACAGTATCTTAGTACACATGATAACGTTTGCTAGAAATAGACAGTTAGAATCATCAGTATTTATATGCCACTGGATGGCATATATAGTTTCTAGATTCGGTGTCAAAGTGTATCCATTCTTTTTTTTAAACAGTAGAAAACTTGATTGGTACTTGCGTTGTTTTGAGCAGAGACTATACATATAACTTTAGACCATATTAGCAACAGGTATCTGGCATAAAAATTTACATAAACTTTCCAACGCTTCATGGCTGGCCGTTATAACTACTTCCAATTATTGTAGCAGAATTAGTATCTGACTTTTCAAGTGTTCTACGTGGTTGCCCATTATTATTCTTTTTATATTTTATTTCTTTTTATTTTATATCTATTAAAGTTGTCGCTTAAATTGTCAGACTTTGAACTTTCGAATACCTCTTATCCCTAAAACAGGTCTTGTAACTGCGGATTAGCCAACTTATAGTCTATATGAATGCTTGTTTCATATTGAGAAATATAATATGAGGTTACTGCAGATAGGGATTCTTTTTTAATTTTTTTGAAACACTCTTTCATAAAATCACGTATTAAAACATACTTATGTTTAAACCCGCAATTAACCACACTTTTTTTTAATACATAATGATTTATTCTGAGACCTACCTGTAAGCGCGGAGAAGCCAAGTCTTTAGTCATGATTTGTAAAAATTGTTTGTACATGTCCTTATTTTATACTATCAATTTTGATACAATGAACTCCTCAACACAGGCAGATCTGTATAAAAGCTTGACACGGGACGAGATGAGAAGACGTTGATCACTTCAGATCTTGCTTTGGTACAAGGATCAGTGCTGAGAACAGAGAGGAGGTAAGTGATTGTATAAATTATATTGTTCAGACCATATAAACATGTAAACAATAATCAAAACAGGTTTCATAACATGACATTACAAAGATCTCCTTTGAAAATCAACAAGAAAGTGGTCTTATTATTAGATTTAGTAACATCATCACCAAAGATTGTGTCCCTGCAGATATGGTTACCTGTAAATAAAGGTGATATATTTGAAACGTTACTTATGGACATTAACAGTTTCAAATTTATGCTTTTCTAAAGCTTGTAAATTTTATTTACACAAGATAAGGAAAACTTGACTACTTGTAACATTGGTGAAATCACACACACACAAAACTAGTATTCTAACCAAAAGCTAAGAATGAAGATTTCCTGGTGGTATGATGTTATACAAAATCCTAACAAACGTGCAATGGATACTGGTTTAGTAAGTCGCTCCGCAATCACGACTAGGGTAGAGAAGTATTCACCCTGGGGTTGGTTTTGTTTCATCAGGGCAGGTATGCAGATGAATATGCATCTACATTTCTCATGATATTTTAGCACTAATAGTAAAGACCAGCAGCCACTGGAACATCAGTACTAGCAGCATCATATTCACTATACTCTCTGCTGCTGCTAGGTTGAACTGTGATAGCAGAAATGGGGGCTGCACAAAACTGCACAGACTTAGGTAATAATCACCCTTACATATTTGAAGAAAAGAAAATGGTTTAAGGTATTCTCAGTAGCTCAATGTGGGACATAAATTCATGTGACTATATAGCGTTGGCAGAGGCCAAAACCCTCAATTCGCAACGTGGTTAGAATGATTGAGTACAACCAAAATATCTATGACGATGCTGCACAAAATAGTATTTGACTACAACAAAAAAAAAAGAAAAACCATTAAGGGAGAAATTGAATATATGGGCCCGAGAGGAAGCCAAGGAAATGAGTGTGATGTCAGTATCAGAGATACCGAGGGCTAGATCAATTATGATGAAATAGGAAATATTGAGATGGTCAAGAAGTATATGTAGATTGTACATGAGATCACACAAAATTTACAGGTATAAATAAACATTAGAAAATATAGAGTTGTTCCAATCAAGCATTAACACAGTTTTTGAACTGGATTATAATAAACCAAAAAAAAAAAAAAACATCTAATGAAGAATGTTTTAAAGAAGTGGTCTTAGGTTGTTGCTGTTGGTTTTTTATTTTTTTATTTTCTTATTTTTATTTTTTTGATACTGTTTTTATTCTACGCTTGTGGTCCCACCATTCATCGCCTCCTGCTAAAAATAATCATAGCGTACAGCTGTCGCACTTCTAGTCAACATGTACTTTGCGTCAGAAAAAAATAATAACAAAGCGCTACATTGAAGATCCCAATCCGCCAATACTATTTCTCCTGGGCAGTATTTTGGGACGTCATATATTTCAGACATCTAGCTCTTCTCAATGCCAGAAATTTGTTCTTTTAAAAAAAGAACTTTTACTAAACTTTGGACATAGAATGAGGCCTTGTAAGAGTTATTTTGACAATGCTGGCATTTTTAGAGATTATCTTATAGTCGGAATCGGCGACAGCCGAAGTAATAGATTTTTTGTAAGAAATAAATGAGCTCAAGTAATCACTTTCTTGTAAACATGAAAAAGAAAAAAAAAAGTAATATATATGGTACGATTGACGACCGTAGCGCATTGCTCCATTTGCTCATCCACCATAAAACTAGCAATTAGGGCTAACATATGACAATAAAAATATTTATTCAAGGAGGTTTAATATTTAATTTGTTTTATTCTATCTTCATTTGGCTGCTGCTTTTAATTTCATGTTGAAGTGTTTTAGGGTTTGCATGTACCAATGTTTTAAATGTTAAATCTTTTTTTGGTTTTCAGCAAATTACCCGTCAATTATTGGTTATAATTCGTTTCTAGACTCCAGTCTTAAGCATCATTGTTTTGCGTGAACCCACCCCCCTTCTCTTTCCTTTTCTCGGACGCCTTTAACCAACCGTTTCCGCTTGCTTTTAGCATTTTCATTTATTTTTTTCTCTCTCTTTCCCTAGCTGAAGCTAACCACGATTTGTTTTATAATCTTCATGTGCGTTCAATGCGTCGTGGTCTTTTCCAAATCTGAGTTTTTAGTCTCCAAGACGTTGTTAGAAAAAAAAGGACTTTACAGATATTCCAAACATAGTTACACATTATTGGTGCACAAGATTTACCAATATGTGTTACAATTAACCTCTCAAATTACCTTGCATCTTAAAGTTGACTAACTTGAAGACCAATACTCCGTAACCAGTTTGTATCTAATTTAAGTATGAATCCCCATCGGAAGGTATTTAACGGTTTACCTGATCTGAAAACAGAAAAGCAAAACAATTGAAGTATTTGAACAAATAGTCAAAAATATAAATATCATGAACCCCCCCTCTGCCCTTGAATTTTGTACTTTTCAAGCAAAAATATTGATTTCATCTACTGCATTTTTCCCCATCACCAACCCCCGACCTTCGTTTCTTCTGCGCAATACATTATCACCTGCGGGCCAGGTGACTTTAAATTCTTTTTTTTTCAATTTATTCTATTTATAATTTTTCAGTCATATAATAACTACTCTCGTCACCTTCTCTCCATCTCCTCCTTTTATACATACCTCAACACATTACATTATGAAACTCTCAACTTGTTTATTATGGGCCATGGCAGGCTCATTAGCTGCTGCCCAAAAGGCGGGTATCCGAAGTCACCTTGCCCTCGCATGCTGGAACACGGCACTCAAATGGGATTTTGAGTGTGCAGCAAAAGAAAACGCTGTGCCGTGCTTATGCACAAACGAACCCTTTTTGGGTACGGTGCTTGCATGTATCAGAGAAAAAATCGAAGACGAGCCTTCAATCAACCACGCATATCAACACATTCAAAACAATTGTAAATATAACGGCAAAGTCATTTTTTCTTTTGGCAAGCTTGACGATCTTTATTATCATTCGCGACCATACATTGTTTCACCAGAACAGGCTACTGAACTCACCAAGGATAAGGGTAGTTATTTGCAAAACCCCGTCAACACCGAAAGCGACGAGTTCGATATTCAATTTCGTGCCGCCTATATTGCTAAGCGCCAATACGATCTTGGAACCGTGTTTGGAGGTATTATTTTATTTTATTGGCTTGTTGTGGCCATTGTTGGCGTTTCTCTCAATTTTATTGCCGAAAAATACCCCGAAATTCTTTTTAAAAATAGCCCAACCGTCAACTACATTCGCAAGAGTCTTGTGCTACCTGCTACTTTTAAGGAAAACCATGGCCGTCCCGTTAAGCTTTTCATGAATATGTACATGACAGCACCTACCAGAGGTCAGTCCCTAATCCTGTTAGGTTATTTTCTTCTTAATGTTATTCTGGTTTGTGTCAAGTACGATCTATATTCAGACAATCCGTACGTGCCCAGTGTCCAGCTCCAAACTCTCAAATATCTGGGTACTAGAACTGGTATTATGTCTTTTACACAGATTCCGCTTGTCATTCTGTTTGCTTCCCGAAATAACATTTTCATTAAGCTCACCGGCTGGTCTTATGACACTATGCAGGTTTATCATCGCTGGGTTGCTCGCGTTATGATGATCCATGCATTGATTCACTCTGTTTGCTACACTGGTGTAGGTATTTTTGGTAACACGGTCATTTACCGCTGGCAAGAGGTTATCAACTGGCGGTTTGGTAACATGGCCACTTATGCTGGAATCTTCATGGTGCTTATGGCTATTAACGCCTTCCGGGCCAGATACTATGATGTTTTCTACTTTTTCCATAAAGTGTTTTACGTTTTCTTTATTGTTGGAATTTCTCGTCATTGCTGGGACTTTGGCTGGATGGGATGGGTGTGGGCCTCACTGTCGGTACACTTGCTTGAGCGCGGTGCTCGCGTGTACAACACCATTTTATCAGGCCTACATAATGAAGCACATGCAGAACTCTTTGATGACAACACCTTCAGAGTTTCAGTCAAGTACTCCAAGCGCTGGGCCTTGGGTCCTGGTCAATATTGCTACATTCGAATTTTGCATAAAAATTTGTTTTGGCAAGCTCACCCTTTTAGTGTTTACTCGAGTCCAGATGAAGAGGATAAGAATATCCAGTTTGCGATCAAGGCCCAAAACGGTGCTACTAAAACCATTGCTGATTATCTGTCCAAGCAGCCTAATCGCAGTGCCCGTCTTCCTGTCATGATCGAAGGTCCCTATGGCCATCATGCTCCTATTGAAAAGTATGACACTATTTTCTTGATGGCCGGTGGCATGGGTGTCACTGCAACTTATGCATATGCTTTGCACCTTAAACGTCTTGCCAAGCGAGGCCAAAAGATTGTCTTTCTGTGGATCATTCAAAATACTACCCCCTTGGAGTGGTTTGGTGAAGAGCTGCTCTCTTTGACCGGCAACCCCAATATTGAGCTGCAGATTTACATTACCCGAAAGTTTACTGCACGCACCTTCTCCGGTGCTGACAGTGATGAAGAGATAGAAGATGATATTGACGAAGACCTTGAGAAGGGATTTGGCGTTGCTGCAGATTACAGTAGTAATGCCAGCGGCTTGACTCACACAAATAGTCAACGCACGCTCCGCGGCCGCCCCTCGTTACAAAAGATGTTACCCTCTCAACGGTTCCAAGATCAGTTTGGCTACTGCCTTTATGATAAGCGTCCCAACATTCCGGAGGAAGTGTCCAAATTTTTAAACGGCATGAATGGCAACATGGCCATCGTGTCCTGTGGACCCCCCATTTTGGTTGATGCTATCAGAAAGTCAATTGTTGAAAACATTGAGGAAACTGAAGGCAGAGTTGACTACTTCGAGGAAGCGTTTTCGTGGTAAATAATGATTTCATAGTGCTAAGGACAAGAAAATAAAGGACTGCTAGTTCATTTATAGATATTTGTGTGTTTCAAGCGAATTTTATAATGTGTCTTGGGTTGATTGAATCAATTAATATATTCGTAATGTACTATAAGACAAAACCACAGACGAAAAAGATTACTTGTTGTCACTCTTGTGTTACACGATCAAAAACAGATACAATTGCGAAAACAATTCACCGAAATATAGGAGGAAAGCATTAGAAATCTATAAATACCCTCTCTAATTAAGATTAAATATTTAGCACTTTCAAGATAGGAAAAAAAAAAAGTTTGGTGACGGGAACGGGGTTCGAACCCGCGCATTCTTACGAATAGCAGATCTTAAGTCTGCCGCCTTAAACCACTCGGCCATCCCGCCATTTGTTAAAATATTACTTTGTTTAGAAAATCACAACATAAAGGGGTATAATAAATTTAACAGCTTGAATAAAATATTTTAGTGTTTTAAAATGAAATAGATAGGTAAGGCATAAGCTCTTAAAACTAAAATTCTTTTGAGTATTAGTATTTATGGTGTTCTAAGGTATTTAGTGTTCTAGATGCATTTTTGTTATGAAGAGAAAAAAAGGAACCGTTTTTACTGGAAACCAATTCAATGGGCAAAAATATATTATTATCATTATTGTTTTTCAGTGTTAATCAGCTTAATTAAATAAAGAAAAGGTCTTATTTTTATAAATAATGCCATTTATTTTTATTTTAAATTTTTTTTCTTAACTGGCACTCAAAAGATCAACGCGCTTATAACCTTTTCTTGAAACATCCTCACCAATAAGCCTCCATTTATATTCTAACGACATAAGCGCTATGCTTATATATGTAAAAAGCTTTGAATTTCATTGTCTTTTGATTATTATTTTTTTGTCAATTAAAATTAATGGTTGGATTTGAATACTCTCACGATTGCTTGAACTGGTCATGAACATTTTCCACTCCAGGTTCTCAAATCATGTTTATTACTCCCACTTTCCTGGACTTTTTTTTCATCTCTCAACATCATCACCATAACAACCTCACAGCATCAGCATGTCGGCGAGCACCGGGCTAAACCAGAAAGATCAAGATAGCCAGCGCGTAAGTCAGTCACTGAATTAATTATTTAACTTACCTTTTAATCGATTTCTAACAACTCTGGTTTGGCTTTCTCTAGACAATTTACTTTCTCAAGCGTGATGCGGAGCTGCTAAAACAGGCTCGAGCACCGCCTGTTCAAAGTTACACGCATGATTTGGAAATCGAAACAAAAACTGACCAAGATTTGGGTGTTCCTTTTGTGAGGCTACTTGGTGGTAATGAGCCAACGGAATCTGTGGAGATGAGATGGAAAACGTTCAACAAAGTCTGGGAAGCGCAGCAAAAGGAGGTCCAGGTATGTTGCTTTTTTCTTTTTCAGCCAGTCGATAAATGAAACTAACTGACGATTATTAGGATATTTTGGACACGGCGAATATTCAGGCGCTAGAGAATATTAGAGATTTTGTTCTCAGCCCATGGGATGAGTAAGTAACTCTGGGTTGTAAATTCGGTGCCATTGATCTTTACTAACATATTGGGTAGTCACCGTGACGCGCGCATCTCGACTGCCATTGTGCTTCCCGGCTCAAACATTGCAAATCACATCCGTCTTTTCAGCCAAATGAAGACTGAGCTTGATGCACTTCCTCATGTTCATCTAGTTTCAATCAACTCTAAGGATTGTGTCAACTTCAAGATGGCGCTTAATCATATTGTCAAGCATCTGACAGAAAAAAACAACAAAATCAGTGCAGCAACGACAGCAACCACGGGAGACAAAGAGGATGAGATTCGATACGACAAGAGACTAAGATATGATTTGTATATCGTAGCAGATTGGTGCAGAAAACTGGTCAAGTCCGATTCCCAATTAGAGTCGCTTAGTGATATGAGAGTTGTGATATCAATTGATGACGCTGATTCTTTCGACGTGTCGATTCTTTCAAGTCTTTTGAAGATGCTGCAGTCGTATATTTCGCACATTCCAGTCAAACTTATTTTGAGTGTGGCCACGTCCGTTGAAGTTTTTGAAGAAAAGCTGCCTCGCTCGATGATCCGGCTGCTGGATGGACAAGTCATCAACGCTTGTCTCAACGACAGTCTGACAACCATTTTGAAAAGCACTATTTTTAGCAAATTTGGTGTACAGAACCTTCTACTTGGGCCCAAGTTGTTCAACTCCTTGATCCAGCGCCAAAGACAGAGTTTAGAAAGTATTGATGTGTATATTTCATCGCTCAAGTATGCTTACATGTCACATTATTACTCAAACCCATTTTCGTGTTTACACCTCTGTCTTGATAGTGACTTGCAAACAACACTTGACAAACTCAGTGACGTGCTTACTCCAGAACATTGCCGTGCGTTACGCCTACTTGGCTCGTTTAAGTTCCAGGTTGAAAAATCTCTAGATCAAATCACACCTGAACAGCTGGAGACTTTCCTCACCGATGATAATCATCTTGCCTATGTGGCTGCAATGTCGCTCCAAGAGCTGGCTTACTACAAAAGCCACATGCTTTATACACTCAACTTTTTGGCGGCGTTTCTTGGTGCGATACAAGATGAGCACGCTGATGCTCCGAATACTCTCCCAAAGCCCCTCCGCGGTATCACTATCGTAGATCTATATCCACTGATTGTTGGAGGCGATTTTCTAACTACTGATGTTTTTAAGGAGTTGAAAGTGGCTTTTGCAAACAGTGGCCCACCCGTTTTGGCCGCGGCGCTTTACGAGCTATTCAACTCTACCACACCGGAAAAGTTCTCTGAGCTTATGGAAAAACTGCAATCGGAGGAATATTGGCCTATTATTTTGCAATTTATTGATTTTGGTAACGAAGGCATGACTGGTGAAGATAAAGATACATCCTCGCCAATGACTTTCCAGCCTATTCCCGGGTCGTTCAAGACCCGCGAACAAATCACAGCCTACGCAAAGCTGCAGCTGCGTGTGGCTGAGCTCATTTTTACCGAGTACATTAGCAACGTGCTTGTTGAGAATTCAATCTACAAATACTTTTTGAACGAGGCATTTGTGGTTGACTCGTCCAATTTGCAGGAGAATGTTTTTGTGCCAACGCAGCGTGCCGCCATTGAAATGGCACTTTCAAATCCGTCGCATTACTGGGGTGGCACTAGCACCAACAACAAGAACGATCCCCATTTGTGCTTGCTTTACACGTTGTACCGTGAGTCGAGTGTCTTTGTAAATATCTACGATTGGTATTCGTCATTCCAGTCTATTTTGTACCGCGACCCTGACGTGGACCCGACTGACGATGCAGAGTGGGAGAAGAAGACTCTTGCTTTATTTCTGCAGGGTGTTGCAGAGCTCAAGTTCCTAGGTATCATCCGTGACAGTAAGCGCAAGTTTGAGTGTGTCGAGAAACTTGTCTGGCGTGGTCTGTAACTTAATGATAAAGTTAGAAAGTCTACAAGACTCTCAAGTTTACAGAGATACTTTTTTTTTTTTTTTTTTTTTTTTTTTTTTTTTTTTTTTTTTTTTTATTTTTTTTTTTTTTTTTTTTATTATAAAAAAAAAAAAAAAATTTTTTTTTTTAAATTTTTTTTTTTTTTTTTTACTTTATTAATTTTATATT
>Ga0160505_100610_pt1 | contig 19334 bp, 9 predicted proteins | sample DIDeMG_FD_108225 | JGI IMG/M metagenome (GOLD analysis project Ga0160505, IMG submission 108225) | Enriched chicken feces microbial communities from UW Madison campus, WI, USA - DID2874_E49_Stillage MG | ecosystem: Host-associated > Birds > Digestive system > Large intestine > Fecal ... | reverse complement strand
TAGGCTGTTGATACATTGTAAGGGAAAAGCTTGCTTAGAAAGGAAATGGATGTAAAGGTGAAGGTGATCTGGACTCTTGGGCGGGACACGATGTCCTCACGCGTCTATTTTAGAGGCACGGGTGTGGCGCATGTGGAATTTACTGATTATGGAAACTATATAGATTTGGAGGTTTTTGGAATTCGTTTGTTGATTTTAGTGATTTGTGACTTTTTCAATTTTTTCCAAGCGAATATTCATATGATGAATATGTTAGCAAAAATAGGATTATAATTCTTGATTCAGTTATTCCGAATTTCATCGTGGTGTTATTGACAATTGAGATTATATGCGAATTAGTTTGCAATAAGTATTGAAAATTTCAGTAGACGTGAGAAAAGCAGAACATTGAAAATCTAAGTCATTACACCGTGGAGTTGCAAAGAAAATGTAAAAAAAGCGTATGGAGTGAAATTAAATTATAGAGATAAGGATGTTTAGGTTTATGTAGTGGTGTAAGTATGATAGAACTAGAGATCATGAAGAATCTACAGAATATGAATAAGATCAATTTTGACTTCATACTTACTCGAGAAATAAGAGAATTGAAGTCAAATCAATTTTTTATTCAATATAATAACAGTGATGTCCCTTATATAATGGTTCTGGTTATTGTGTATTACTGCCTTTATAGATTGTTAGGACTAACTGTCAACTCAGTTGTCATTCCACCATCTGTGATTTCTCCATATCAATCCGGAAATTCTGGTCGGACAAGTGCCATTTTGTTAATCACCGAAAATAATCTACAGAAACGATAGACTCAGGTATTAATCTAATTAAATTGAGAAATCAATTCCTCCATTCTAAATGGGGCTCCACCCCAAAACATTACTCCACTACTTTCAACTCTTTTCTCTGTTTTACACCCAACCACATTCCCTCTACACTTCTCAAATACCGATCACTATTAACACACCAAGAACTAAATATCTATATCTCTAGCTCAAAATGAGCTCCATGTCCAATCGGACGGAACATTGTTCACCAACGATGCCCGTCTCTCTTCTTGGGGATTCTTATCTGCTCGATTCACCGATGAATGCACCAGCGTCCCCACATACGTCGTAGATGTATATGGATTCTCAATAAACACATATGGAGCCTCTGACTCCTCGCTTGCTCGAAGCCTCTGATTGATGGCATTAACAAGCCTTTGGTAGTTGGCTCCACATGTTTTACATGTCTTGCATTGCTTGAAACGGGGATGGAGCATCAGAACACCTGCTCCACCCACCAAGTTGGGGAATAGCGGAACCACAAATCGTGCTTTGGAGTCCATCATCACTCCACCCACTGCATCGTCTAGTAGGCCAGATTTGATGGTGGATGTGGTTGAGCTCGCATGACTGGCATTTGACGAGCCACTGTATGCTCTACGAGAAGATGTAGTTGTCTGTGAGTCGCTTGTTCCGTTTTGACCCGTTGTGCTTTCTTCTGGTGTTGTCACCTGGAAGTAATGCATTTCCTTGCTTTTGTGAAGACAATCCTGACAGAAAAGCATGCCACAGAACCGACAGTGATGTCTGCGCTTGCGTTGTGGGGTGAAGAAGTTGCCAAATACTTCAAAACATTTCATACAATGGTCCAGCAGATTGTTGGGCATCCAGTGATTGTGAGTGGGCTCCTGCTGCGTATACTGGTCATAAGAGTCTGGGAGTTGGAACGGATACTTATCAATCTGCACCATTGGCGTCAGAACCTCCAGTTCCAGGGAATGGTCCATGTCCATCTCGTCTTCGTCGTTGGTGGGGCGTAACACTGCTGGCGTGCAGAGTGGTTTTTTCAAATTATAAACTTGTTGCACCCCTGGCCCTTTTGCGCCCATGGTAGGCGACCGAACTCTTCCACCGACCTCGTCCTTGACCTCCGTACGTTCCGTAGTCATGGTGTTGCTGTTGAGGTTGTGCATGGCTCTCATGAGCTTCGTATGTTCCAGACGGTCCAGACGGTCCAGACGATCCAGCAGTACGGTATTGTCCAGACAATCCGAGCCGGTGTCAAGTTTGGAAAGCACGTCGCTACCCTTCATGGCCCCTACGTAACTTCTGTTCATGGATGTATCGCTTCCATCAGACCTTTTCATGTTATTTTCATTGTTTGCTCCAACGCCATGGGCTGCCTGTCCATTTCCATTTCCATTTCCATTGACTCTGGTTTCATTTCCAGTGGACAAATCACGAATTTCCGTGTCCCCGTGCACTTGTCCTTCTACTACCTTGCCCTCGTCTAGCTCAAAATACCGGTTGCTGGCATAAGTCAACACCGCATTTATAATCATGCCAGAGCGAGGCTTCACAGGCTCCAGATTACGTCTGGTGGACTGATTTAAATCTGCGGTCGCCGGAAGATACTGTGAAGTCTGCTCTGTGCTAGTGGCTGCCGTTTCGTCATCGCCGTTGGTGTCGTTTTTCTGTGCCAACATTAGCACCAGCTCATGTGACGTCGATCTAGACAGACCCAGAGTCAGATTCTTGCGGTCCGTGAAAGGTCGAGGCGACTCAGGCTCGTAGGTGTAGTGGTTGACGCCCGACATGCGTGGTGCTCGGATTTGTTCATCATAATCGATGTTGTTGAAGGTTGCTTTGGCAGGAGGTTTTTTGTCTGGAGAGGTTTTATTAAGAATCGAGGAGATCACCGAGGTGGCATAAATGTTTTTGATAGGTTTTTTCAGGAACGAGAAGGGCGGGAGCTCCTCCACGGAAGCACTGTCCTGCTCCTCTGTCATTGCAAAGACGATAGATTTGGCGGAGGGATTTTTTTTTCTCTCGTAAGTTGGATATGAGGGTATTTTTAAAAGGTCAAGGTAATTAACCAACTACTAATCGGTGCCGATTGTCTGCAGGAAGAAGATAAGGATTTTGGGGGGACGGGATTTCCGATACTTAAATTGGGGATGTACGGATGTAGGCCCTAAAACCGGGAGAAATTACTTTGACGAATGGAACGTGTCGATAGAGAAATATTTGCTTGTTAGTTACCATGTCAACCAGAAGTTTTATTTCGATTTCATCTTGGTAAGTTGGATTTCCGCTCGAACTTGTTAGATGATTCTGCTTACTGCACATACCCGGGCGCTGGTGCACAAAACGCATAAATTGATAACAATCAAGGTGATAGAGAATGGAAAGAAAGCCGAGGGAATCAGGCAGAGAGAAATTCATTGTTTCATTGCGTAGAACGGCTTGAATTCAAGAATATTCCGGTTCTTGCCAACAACCTAAAAAGTTTCGACCTAGCTTTTGTGATTGAGAATGGCGAGCTGTGATTGGTTGGCGATATGCGAAGATCACGTGTAGAAATAGCAGCACCGAAAACTTTTTCCGTCCTTAAGGTGCAGCTACGGGATATTAACCCGCATGGTTCCTAGCAAGAGACTGCATACTATTTCACCGCCACTTCCGAGGGACCTTGCCCTGAGTGGGGGGTGCGAGTACTTTGCCTCATTAGCCACGCCACGCCCCACCACCTCACAACTTGTTTATTCCCACGAGCACGTGAAAGGAGATCACGACAGCCATGACACGTGACCAACTAATCGGAAAACGAAAACATCCCGCCAACCGGTAACGGCGTTCAGCGGCTACAATTCAAATAATACAATATTTCACTTCATTTTGACTATCTAATCCTTGGTCACAACGTATAAAGCGTGTAAGATGGCTGGGAACCAGAAGAAAAGACAGCAAACTAGGTTAATCCAGAATGGAGTAGTAAGCTGACATTTCATAAACACAGCCAATGGAGGCAAGAAGATGGCTAAAGCGGTTAGTATGGGCAATAAGGAAGAAAATTCCCGGGAAATTTGGGAAGAAGCCAATTGCGTCTAATGCATACCTAAGATGATGGCGACGATCTTTTCGCTGTTCATTTTTTTAGATAGTGAAAGGAATTAGGGGAGTTGGTTGAGTTTTTATGGTGAGAATGCGTCTAGGAGTGCATACAAGCAGTATCTTGTCATGACCTTCCGCATGGGGACAAGTGGACCGTTGATAATAAAATTAGGTGGCTGGTAATTGTTGGAATGACGGGAGAAAAGGCTGAGTTATTTGGTGCAAAGAGAATTTTGACTTCAGGTTATGAGCGATTATGAATGGCGAGGCTGTCTGTGATCGAAGACTAGTTATGAACCATGCACTGATGCGTAGAACATGTAATTAATCTATGGCTGTCATGTGGCTGAAAATGGTGATGACTAAAAGGTTGGTACATGACTTTGGCGAATAGGGGAAGGCGGCTGGAGAATGAAATACCAGATTTTAATGATATTTTGTCAATTACTTTTTGATAATTGTCTTGATGAGGGAGATGAATCGTTGTGTAAATGACGGAATTCGATCATGATGGAACAGGCATGAAGGAAACTTAAATGAAGGAAATGTACATAAGGAAATGGGACTGAAGAAGAAGCAAGTGGAACATGCATAAATTTCATTGAACCTTCGATAGAGATCGAGAACTATGTTGAACATTAGACCTTGCCATACGTTATCTACCTACCACCCTAACTTCATGGAAAATGGCTAAAATCAAAACTAAAGACCCACACTACACGTTTAAGATATCTTCACTTCATTCAACAGATTCATTCAACATTCGTTTATTCTTTCATAATTTACTGCATCAACTTCCCAGCACTCTCACTGGTCTTCTCGCCTCGTTCTCTGTCGACTACGGCAGTGCGTCTCAACACCGCCTCTAACTCACTCGAGTAGGGGGCTTTTGTCGTGGTGGGATCGTTGTGGTTCTTTACCACACGGTAGTAGTTCTCGTAGAAGTTTCCATCGTAAACTCCAATGGCTGAATTCAAGAGAACATCAGGAATCTGAAACGAGTCCGTCAATGGCACAGCCTGGCCACGAACTTCAAGGCACAACTCTGGAATTAATTGCGAGTTGATGGCCATACTCAACTTGGCGCTCATCACCTCATGGCCAACAAACTCCTTAGAGAATGTATCCAAAATGGAACTCAGGTAGTACAACTTCTGCACCTTGGCCAAAGCAAACAAGAGATCAGGTCTACTCAACTTCTCCATGGCTCCTATCAACAGCTCCAAAAGGTAGTGGTGACAACGCAACTTGGCCAAAAGTACCTTTTCATAAGACACAGCGTCCCAGCTTCCGGTAGATTTGACCTTAGCTAACGCCGCCAAACCAACCTTGACAATTAAAGCCTCCAAAGCTCTGAGCACATGAGGTGCCGACAAATCAGTCACATCGTTCAACAAGAACCCCGAGGCAGAGAGCTCTTTAGCATTGTTCAAAAACAGCAACGTTCCTGGGATCTTGACGTTCTTGTCCACCACACTCTGGATGTTCTTCATCAATGTTCTGCCAGCAGAAATTCCCAACACGTTGTTGTCTCCTTCCCACGTGCATTGTACTACCCAGTCGTCGTAGGCCTTTCCAAAACCGCTGTAGGCCGAATAGCCCAGACCTCCACATGCTTGTCTTGTTTCAGTGATGCAGAGTTCTGCCAACCATGTCAAGGTGGCTTTGAGGGCCGCAGAGTCCACGAAAAGCGACTTGGTGCCCACCAACGACTTCTGAATGCCCTTTTCGTCCTTGCGGGCGAAGGCCTCATCGAAACTGTTTACCACCTCATCATGCTGTCTCTCTAAACGGTCTGTTCCAATGGCTGCAGCATATGTCATGGCCAAATATGGCATCAAACGACGTTGGTGCAATGGGTAGTTGATCAATTGCGTCTCACCTGGGGCCTTGACGGCATCACCCTTGAATTGACGTCTTCCCACTGCGTATCTGATGGCAATGGTGGTGAATCGAGCACAGATTCTGTATGAGTCAGATGCCATACCCACACGGCCTTGCAAAAGCGAAATGTAACTCAATTGCTCCAATGGAGGTAAATTCACCTTACCCTCACGAGAAACCTGACAGAATTTCTGGAGCATAAAGAAACGTGGAATACGGACACTGGAGAACTGGATCCAGCCATTATCCACACCCTCACGGCCCATCTTGGATCCGATGTCTCCAATGCTCACACCAGGCATCAAGTTATGGTTGGAATCTCTCAAAGGCACGACAAACGTCTTAACACCATAGTCCTTGCCATCCACAATCAATCTGGCATAAATAGAAGAGTGGGTGGCCGAATGAGCAGCACCACCGATCCACCACTTGGTGGCACCAATGTGAGGCGTATTGATAATGAACTCATCGGACTTTTTATCGAAGGTAGCAGTGGTCTCCACTCCAGCAGCATTGGAGCCATGGCCCAATTCGGTCATTCCGAAACAGCCCCAGATCTGCTTCATGTACTTGGCCTCCTTGTCAAGGCACCAATACTTGAATTGAGCCTCTGTACCATTACCCTTGATGCAATGAATGAAAAGCCCCAAGTTTACAGCGATTCTGATTCCCAACGATGGGTCGTACATGGTGACCAAGTTAAGACGACGCCAGAAGTCATCGTAAGGCTCCAGCTCCACGTACTGAGTCATTCTGCCAATTCTCTGTGCTGTCTGAGCACGATTTTCACCTCTGGACAATTCGTAATCTTTAAATGAAGGTGCAAGCACAGGATCTCTCTCTAACAGCTGATAGAGTTCCAAGATTTTGGTGGCCTTATCTGGTGTACCTTCTAAAACATTGTACATGTCTTGAGGATCAAACTGAGCCTTCGATCTTTCTTCAGCCATCAGTGCAGCCGGATTAGGACCAGGCAGGGTGCTGACCAGAGACGTGGTGAAAGCCATGATAAATAGAAGATTTTTGTGTTTTGAAAAGTTAATGGATTCAAAAGCCAAGTTAAGCCGAAGTTAAGCCTATCTGTAGCCTTTTTATGATGAAAGTTTCATGTTTCGTGGTTGATTGCACTGTTCTTATACTGGTAAGTTCACAGGACTGTACTGAATGGTTAGGATTTTGTGGGGTAGCTCCCCTCAACTCTTTCACAGGATTCCACGGAACAGCCACCTATCAACACGGAAAAACCGGCAGGTAGAGATCAGGTGGTTTCAAATGACACGATCTGGCGTTAGGAGGTAACAGTGGGGGTGTTTCCGGGGAAAGATGGGATGGGGCCAGTAATGGGGACATAGTGGTGGTTCTGTACTGCAGAAAGCCCGACAGAACTCTCGGAGTCTGGGGTAGCCGGTGTATCAGGGAATGATTAGGAGAAATTAGGGGAAGGGATTGAATGGGGTTGTGGGTGGGTGTCGGGATGAAGAAGAAATTATTTAGGGAAGGAATGAATAATCGGGTTCGATTTCATTTTTTTTCTTAGGGGTATCAGGGCATGGGAGGACAATACTCGTCGTGAGATTGTCAATATTGGCTGAAGAATTTATGGCCGAGGCAGAGAATGTTAAATTCCTGATTAGGAAGTTTCTGGCCATTAATGAGTTTAAGAGTTTGATTTATAGATTCCAACAAGTATTCAATTTTTATTGTTTGAATTGAGTACTCTATGTTTTGTGAACTTTTTGTGTGTTCAGATACTTTTGAAATATGGAGATCATTTCTCAACTGCTGCGATCTGATGTATTTCTATTTTATCCACGCTTCTGGCCCTTTGAGTTCGTACTCAATTATGTTTATTGCGTTCCAATTATTGTTTTCGATAGATAAAGTGTTGAATCGGTATTAAGTTTTAACTGTTTTCATGACTTTGACCTTGTATATCCTTACCACTAACCACTGATCTTGTCTTATCAGTCAAATCAGTAGTATTCGATTCATCTTTGTTTGATTTATTTTCTTCTCTTTCATTCTTCTTTTCTTTCGTACGCTCAATCTGTTTCTTATTCATGTCCTCTTCCCTTTCTTACTTGGCTCTCTGAAGGATATCCTTATCCCAACTACATCCCAATTACTCGTATAACTTCATGTATTCTTCCTGTATTCTTCATAATCTCAACAAATTACTTAGACAAAATAGATGCGGTCTCGCTAGACTTCTCGCCTCTGAGTCTGGTATCCAAAGAACTTCTACCCAAGAAGCTCTCAAATTCGGCAGAGTATGGTGCCTTGTGGTTGAATGGTGGGTTCAACTGCTTCACAGTGGAGAAGTAGTTCTCGTAGATGTTACCATCATATTTACCAATCTGCGAGTTCACCAAAAGATCAGAGAACTGGAACGAGTCGGTGTAAGCGACAACATTAGGTCTGATTTCGGCACACAAGCTTGGAATGATCTTATTGGTGATGTCGTTGACAACAACAGATGGCACAACATTGTAGGACAAGAAGTCACCAGAGAATTTCTCCACAACATTAGAAGCAACGTACAACTGAGCAATGGTCTTCAAGAATGGGTTCAATTCCGTGTCCTTGTTCTCCTTGACTCTTCTCACATACTCCGCAAGGAAGTAGTGGTGAGCCTTCAACTTGGAGATGGACAAACTTGGGGCTCCAACAGAGTCGAAGTTACCATCGTTCTCAGCCACCACCTCAGCTCCCTTGATAGCAATTCTGGTGATCAACACCTCAATAGCCTTCAAGGCCTTGTCGAAGTCTAGCAAGTCAGAAGCCTTCTCCACAACATATTCTGTGTTGTTGTACTTCTTGGCGTCGTTCAAGAACGAAAGAGAGCCACCAGCCTTGGTACCCTTCTCCAAAACGGCGGAGGTAGCCTTGATGATTGGCTTACCAACGGACATGGCCAACACGGAGTTATCACCCTCCCAAGTACACATAACGACCCAGTCGTTGTATGCCTTGCCGAAGCCGTTGTAGGACGAGTAACCGTGGCCACCACAAGACTGTCTGGCCTGGTCGATAGCATCAGCAGTCAACCAAGTGGCAGTAGACTTCAAGGCAGCAGAGTCCACAAACAAAGACTTCATGCCGGCAATGGAGCCCATGATTTTCTTCATGTCGTTGGAAGCAACTGCAGCCTCCAAGGTGCTGACAGTCTCGTGAATGGTCTGCTCCAATTTGTAGGAACCAGGACTGAACATGTAAGCCTGGGCCAACAATGGCAACAATCTACGCTGGTGCAATGGGTAGTTAAGCAATTGTGTCTCGGTACCATCCTTTTGAGATTGTGACTTGAACTGTCTTCTGCCAATAGCGTATCTGAGAGCGATAATGGCAAATCTGGCAGTCCATCTGAACGAGTCCATCACCATGGACACACGGCCGTCCAACAAGGCCGAGTAGGCCAATTGCTCCAATGGAGGCAATGTCACCTCTCCGTCGGCGGTCACCTTACAGTATTTCTGCAACATGTAGAATCTTGGGATTCTGACGGACGAGAACTGGATCCATCCATTGTCGATACCATCTCTACCCATCTTGGCACCAATATCACCCACAGCCACACCAGGCATCAAGTTGTGGTTGGCGTCTCTCAAAGGCACCACGAAGGTCTTAACACCATAGTCCTCGCCGTCCACAATCAATCTGGCGTAGACAGAACAGTGGGTGGCCGAATGAGCAGCACCACCGATCCACCACTTGGTGGCACCAATATGTGGGGTGTTGATGATGAATTCATCGGTCGTCTTATCGAAAGTTGCGGTGGTCTCCAAGCCAGCCACGTTGGAGCCGTGGGCCAACTCGGTCATACCGAAACATCCGTAGATATGTTTAAGGATCTTTGTTTCCTTGGTATTGGTCCAGTAATCAATCTGGGCATCGGTACCGTTACCACGCACACATCCAAGGAACAAACCCAAGTTGACTCCGATACGGGTGTTAACCTGGGGGTCGTATACTCCAATAAGAGAGCCTCTGGTACCCGAGAACTGGGCGTTGTCCTCCAAGTACTGGCCCAAACGGGCAATTCTCACGGCAGTCAACTCTCTCTGCTCGGTCTTAGTCTTATCGTAGAAGCTGGCATCGTTGGCCAAGATTGGATCTCTTTCGAGCTGCTGTTGCAATGTCTTCATCTCTTCAGCTTTCTCTTCAGATGACTCCAAGAAGTGATGCATCTTGACAGGGTCGAACTTGCTGGCGGCTCTCTCAGCTTGGATGAGAGCCTGAGGGTTAGGCGCAGGGAGTGAGTCTACGGTATTTTTTGTGATAGACATGATTGTTGATTGAAAAAAGGTTTGGCGAATCGAGGTGCTATATATATATGCGATGAAATTGTGGAGAAGCTGGGGGACCTCGGCATCACATGCCGAGGACCGCGGGGCCGACTTACCGAGCGGAACACCAGGATGGAAACGATGAAGTTTGGGACAATTTATATAATTTTAATGAATCAGAATATTTTATATAGCAGTATATTAGCAATTTTTTATTTTAAATAAATTTTATGTTGTTTAATTATATGATTTTTGTCACTTTTGTATTGGTCATCCATTGAATAAATCATGGCTGGTTGATTCGGTCAGCCACTACCGCACTCTTGAAACTATAGTCGGAGGTACGGGTGTGGCAATGTGCCAGTGTGAGTGAGATTCCAATGGCGAACAAGCAATGGCCTGATAGTTAAGGCTCACAAGGCAAAAGAAAAAAATCAGAGGCGTCTTTTCGCCAGAATCAGTCCACTATAGACAATGGAAAGAGAGGAGAAGTTGCAGCACAAAGAAACCGTACGTGAATCTACCAAGTGATGGTGGACGTTATTGAATTCACTATATACAAAAGTTACAACTGAGGAACCAAAAAGTCCATCAAAGGTGACTGGATGAAGGCGACACCGGCAGCAAACAACGAGACTTGGACGGCCACGGTGAATGCGGGCGAGTTCTTGATTTGCTCAAAGGTGGATGGTTGCTTAACTGGAGCCATGATGAGATTGTGGGAATGACGGGTTGATTGTGAGAATTTTTTGACATGAGTGGGACGTCGAGGTCACGTGCAGGACGGTATTTCGTGGGAACAGGGTTGATAATCTGGGGAAAAAAATCAAGGTGAGCTGATGGGAAGGTTATTATGGTTGTGAAAAGTGGGCTGGAGGAAAACTGAATTGGAGAGATTTCATGGCTGGAGCAGGTGATGAAGTGGGGGTGGAATATTTCGAGATTGTAGGGTTGGAAATGGTAGGAGATACCAAGTAGAAAGTAGTGAGGTAGTAGGAAGAGAATATGAAAGGAAGGAGAGAAAAAGGTTGAAAGGAGAAAGTAAAGAGACCACAGAAAACCAGAGACTGTGCTAATTGGAAATTAGTAGTGCTCTTGAGAACGTTGGTAAAATATGAAATGTGAAATATGAAATGTCTAGATTTCCCCATTATTGCTATCTTCACCTCACGAATTACTAATTACTACAATAAGCGTGACTGGAGTGACCAAGAGGCGTCACTCTTATGGAAAATAAGAAAGAGAAGCCAAAAGAAATTGTTATTAAATAGGTCTTACGACAGACAGCTTTTAGGCACGGTATCTTGAGAATGTAGTTGGGAATACGATTATTGATTGATGGACCAGTTGTAAGAGTAGTGGGAACGTACCAAAGAAAACCCACTTTACATTCATGGAACGATTTTCCATGTAGAAACACTAATTCACCCATTAAACACAACAAATTCAGGTTTGCTAATGCTGATTATCATGGGCTTTCCTGCTATGGCTACTCAGAATATGACCTCATAGGTGCTAAAGAAAACTATACAGAAGAAAAATAGCAATATAAATCCGAATAAAATAACTTTGATTCTACCGTGAAAAACTAACAATCTCTACTCGTGATTTTTACCCATCCAGATTTAATTTCATCCATCTTTCATCAATTATTCTTTTTTAAGCACATAAATCCATCACCATGAATTGCCAATAAATTTTTGAATCTATACAGATCACAGAACTTTTCTAAAAATACTCATTCATCTATACTTCTCATATTTTACCATATCATTACCATAAAAATCAAATCATCATGTTAATTATCATATAATTTTCAACATCGTTTGCATTATCATTGTCACATAAATTTCATTTCATTTTCACATCTTCCTTCATTCATCACCATTCCTTCACTTTACCTCCTCCATCTCATTCCTCCATATTCCTCCATACACCACCTTCCACTCACAACATCTTTCATCATGGCTTCCGTAGACGTCGACGTGGGCGTGACGCCCTCCACCACCTACTCTCTCGCAGGCAAGCAACTCAAATTTGACTCCAAAAAAGATATCGACGCCTACCTCCCCGACCTCGTGGCCATGTCTAAGGTTTCCAAGATCGACTTCAGTGGTAACACCATCGGTATTGACGCCTCCGAGGCCTTGAGTGCCGCCATTCTCAAACACAAGGATTCCATCGTGGAGGTCAACTTTTCGGATTTGTACACGGGCAGATTGAATACAGAAATCCCTCAGTCGTTGGAGTTCTTGTTGCCTGCATTGTTGCAATGTCCAAACTTGAAGATCGTCAACTTGAGCGACAACGCCTTTGGCTTACAGACTATTGATCCAATCGAGGATTACCTCCAGAAGGCTGTATCCGTGGAGCACTTGATTTTGTCCAACAACGGTATGGGCCCTTTTGCTGGTGCTCGTATTGGTAAGTCGTTGTTCAAGTTGGCCAAGGCCAAGCAGAATGCTGGCAAATCCTCGTTGAAGACGTTCATTTGTGGTAGAAACAGATTGGAGAATGGCTCCATTAACTACTTGGCCATCGGCTTGAGAAACCATAGCGACTTGCAAACGGTCAGATTGTACCAAAATGGAATCAGACCCGCCGGTATTGCCAAGTTGATTTCCCAGGGTTTGTCCAAGAACAAGAAGTTGAAGGTCCTCGACTTGCAGGATAACACCATTACAACCACGGCTGCTATTCCTTTGGCACAGTCGTTGGCTGCTTGGACTGACTTGGAAGAGTTGAATTTGAACGATTGTTTGTTGAAGCCAAAGGGTTCTTTGGTGGTTATGGATCATCTTGGCGACGGCCATGTCAAGGAGCACTTCCATACATTGAAGTTGCAGTACAATGAGTTGGAGGTCGATGCATTGGAGAGATTGGTGCACGTGGCTACCAAGAAGTTGCCCAAATTAAAGCTTTTGGAGTTGAACGGAAACAGATTCGACGAGGACTCTGAACATGTGGAGGCATTGACTGCGCTTTTTGAGGATAGAGGCTTTGGTGAACTTGACGAGTTAGACGACTTGGAGGAAATCGACAGCGAGGACGAGGATGAAGACGACGACGAGAACGAGGACACCTTCGAGGACGTTGACGTGGAGTTGGACCAATTGGAGAAGGAGTTGGAGGGCCAATCTGTGGAGGACACCGACGCTTCTGTGGACGACATTGCTTCGGAGTTGGCCGGCACTCACATCAAGTAGCTAGGAATAGTGGATGTGTAATAGAATATATTTAACAGGTCATAAAATAAAATTAGTTGCTGGGCATTTTGGCAATGGAGACCGGCACCTTTACCTCTACCAACTGGTCGCTGGAAAGCCCAAAACGGATCTTGAGGTAGTACATTCTCGAGAGCAAGCATGTTTGGAAATTAGGTACCAATGTGAACTCGTCGTAGGACTTGTAGCCTGGCTTAGGCAGTGATTGGTTGGCAACCTTCTTCTGTGCCTTGGCCACGTCCACGCAAACAGAGAACTTTTTAACGAATGACTGGCTGCTTTGCTCTTCCCAGGGAATTTTAACACCTCTTTTGGTGTAACAGCACTCTCCGGCTGCATCGATAACACCCACATCATGAATCACCAAGTTGTTGTATTTCTCCTCCAAATTAGTCATAGCGCTCAAGTCTTCTACCAAAGACTTCTCAATCTTGAAATTAGATGTGCCCAATTCAGTGGCTAACTTACATAATTCTTTGGAATACTCTCTGAGAGGCTTCTTTACCAAATGGGTGAAGTTGTCAACTGGAGAAGCGGTGAGATTATTGCTGAAAAGGAAATCATGGTTCAATTCCACGGGTATTTGTCTCTTGTTCGATTTCAAGGTGAAAACAACAAGCTCAGCAGAAACATGTGTAATCTCTGGTACCTGGTTGCCCTTCGAGAGGATGCTTGCAGGCGTGAATTTGACCTCAAGAGGCACCTGGATCTTCCAGGCTGCATCGTCGACTTTTTCGCCAAATCTAAAGCGCTTGGGAGAAATGTAATTCAAAAGATACTCACTCTTCAGTGTCAGTATAGAAAATGTGCCCACTGGCTTCGAGCTCCCAAAAACCGTTTTCTTAATCACGGGAACCACCACATTGTATTTGCGATCTACCACGGGGAACTTTGTGTCCCGGCTCATAGAGTCATACCGGGTGTAGAGCTGGCGGGCTTTCACAGCGTCATTCTGAGCCCTAGCCTGAACTGCTTCAACAGCAGCCAAACGCGTGGATATATCAATAGTGGACTTGTCATCAAGCAAAGCAATAGTCTTTTTTAGCTCTTTTCCAATCTCTATGGATTCCTTCACTCGATTGACGAAGTTCTGGTACAAAACTCTCGAAGCTTCATTGTTGACAGCCTTCTCACCTTCACTAAGCATTGGTGATTCCTGAAGAATACGGACATAAGACACCTTTTCTTTTAGAATTACGAACTCCTCACCCTTAGCGTTGATCAACTTCAATGCTTGGTCATTACCTCCCCAATTGTATTTATGCGCTTTACCAATGAAGCGAGTCAAAACGGCGTAGTTGGTGGCAGTGTCAACGAAGGAGAAATCGTCAACGTGCGCATGTGCGTTGTTCCAATCTTTCTTCTCCTTTCTAGAAAGTCCTAGCGTTGGTGGTAACTGTGTGTGTCCAGCAAGGTTGTGGTCGTTACATTCAGAGTCTAGTAAACGAACGGGAATCTTGAATGTGAAAAAGCGTTTGTATAGATGACCAGGCTCAATTCTCTTACTCAGACTAATACACAATCGGGAGCCATCCCTTGGATCATATGGGTCACATTGTAGGTCGCACCCCTCTTCGTCCGTTAATAGTCTATTGATCAGGGCATGGTTCCAGGAAGCAGCAAAATCGTACATTTCCAAGAATTTGCGAACCTTAACGGGAGTCACATCCTTGGCATCCTTAGGGTTTGATACCATAAATGTTCCTTCAAACAAAACGTAACACATGTCAAAAGGTACTGGGTTCTTACCGTTGTTTCTGATCAAGACGTAGCCATTCAAGAAATCGCCTTGTTTATACTCGAAGTTCAGCGGATCTATATGCTTCGGTTCCTTACACGGCTCGCCCACTTCCTCCGTGAAGTGGATGGAAATCTCCAAGTTCTGTGAATAATAGTTGGTGGAGTTGGTCATGTTACGTAATTCGTGAACGTTATCCAAAATGGTTTCTCTCCAAGAGGTTGTCAGCTCATCGGCAACAATGAGACTACCGGACAGAGAAGAGTCTGCCGATGTGCTGCTCAATGCCAACTGCTCAGAAGAAGCGTGTGAAGAATTGTGGCCTTGACTACTGCTGGATACCGTGGTTATAGCGGTGTGTGCCTCACTGGACCAATGGGAGTTGGAGCGGCTATCGAGCTCCGAAGATGTCGTTGACGCCTCCACATACTCCGGAGGGTCTTGCTCACCGTAAAAAGTTGATTGGTACATGTAATAAGAAGGCAAGATCGACCACACTGGGTCATCTTTACCAGCCTTTGACTGTTTGGGTTTCAGCATCAGGTCCGAGGCAGCTTGCTCGCCGTTAGAGGAGCGTTCAGCCATTGAATAAGAAGGTGAAGGTCAGAAATACAACAAGAGATGTGACAAACCCCGCCAGGTCTACTATATATATATATAGAATTTAAAGGAAGCTTAGTAATTTCGTGAGTCAATGTACGGCAGTTAAAGCACACAATTATGATGCAGGCTACCAGTGGAGACTAACAGTCAGACCAGTGATGCAGGCGACAAGGGTAGCCGTGCAGGTAGGAGGGTATGGGAGGACGGATGAGATTACTCGAGAAGCTTCCTACAGCCGTAGCGGGGTTTCGGCTGACTATGTCAGCGATACGAGGTGGAGTTCCAGGTAATGGAGTTAAAGAGGAAGTTTGCTACGGAATGGAAAAGGGAATGGTAAACATGACCTCAAAGTATGAATTTAAGGAGGTCAAAGAGGATTCTAATTGGGTGATTGACAACCCTTAGAGCCGTGGCCCGAGTGTGAATTACCGACAGAAGACGGATATAGTCACCTTTCGGAGCCCGAGATTGGAGTGGCTTAAATTCCGCACTAAACGGAAACCAAATTGCGAGAGGAGAAATCAGGTAAGCGCAAAATGAAAAAAACGGTCCAAGATTGCATTTGCGTTTTGGGTTGCTTAGAGAATCATGAAATTGACAGTCGAAGTTATGTAGTCGAAATTGTTTGGTTTGGTTTGAACTTTGACATATGTGGGATTGTCTATTGGTTTGATGCCTCGAATGTCTTTTTTTTTTCTTTGCTCCCAATAACCTCCGCACTTTAAAAGCTGATTTAGGTGCGTCTGCCTGAACTCTTGCACCCAGACTATTGTTGAAAGAATAGAAGGTATGACTCACTATTTGTGATTATTGTATAGGCTGAACCGGCCGATCTTTGCATAATCAAATTTTCTGGGATTGCATGCCCTTTTGATAACGATGGCTTTCCTTTAAGCTACTCCGTTGATACTTTACTTGTTATTACTATGAGGTAATGCCATTCGTGACTACTTTTCGCTAATACCATTGGTTTGGATTGTCTAGCATCGAGATCATGTTTTGGTCTTGAGTGAGTTGTGAAATTCAGATAATAATGGTTAGAAAATATTAACGGTCTGGAAATTCTTTTGTTTTCTTCGCCCCACTGGTGCATAAATTTGTAGATTTCCATTCGGTTCGATTCCCTTCTAATGACGTGTAATATTGGTTTTTACAACTGATCCTCAATTTCCACAGAAAATCAATTTGCTCCTAGATTTCGTCTTTTCTTCCTTTTTTATTTGATATTTTTATTGTCTCCATAGTAATTTTGTGTTGTTTTGCTATTTTGATTTCATTCCAACAATCCACTTGTCCCTTCGTTCCAAAAACATCCTCCACCTTCAAACCTCTATCCATCCTTACACCTTCGCATCCTTCATTCTCTAATTACACCAATTCTTTATTATCCCCTACTCATTCTAACGATGTTGTCTATTCTAATTAACGGCCCCATTTCTTCAACTCATAGTACCTAAGTGGAGGATACACCACTCCACTGAATCCCATACAAAGCCACATGGCAATATCTCCTCCGAACTCGCCTCCAACCTTACGTGCCAATGGGCCGACCCAGTAGGCCTGTGACATGCCAACGGCTGCTCCAGTGGCTCCTACAATGAAAGAAGCAGTAGCTGCGAATCCATGGGTCAAACGGTCGTAGTCGTTCCAGATACGGAAGTTGTAGTGAACGTTCAGTGGCCCGGTTAATTTTCCGCTGAAGGCAGTGTGCTTCTCAGGTTCCATCTCTTTCTCCTTGGTAAACAAGTGAGCGAAACGGTCCGTCCGGAAAATGGAGTTCTCTTCGAGCAAAATAATAAAGTACATGGAGATCCAGTATCCCACCATTGGCAAGAAGTTGCCCAAAATAGTAGCAAACTTGTAACGACCTACAATGGCACACACCAAGTAGACACCCGTCAAGAAGATGGCCCAGATCCACCGGGGAATTCTGGCCAACGGCATGGCAATCAATTGGACTCCAAAGGCAGCAGAGTAGGTATTCAAAATATTGTTGGAAATCAACGACAAGAAAATTAAGCACAACAAGAATTTACCTCCGGCTCCCCACGGAAGGAAAGCTGCGTTCAACAAGCCTCCCATTCCCAATGACTCATAGGCCTCACCCCAAGGCTCATAGTTCATCGCCACGTTTCCGATCAAAATGGCAGCGACACCAACAAATGTGGTAGGGATGGCGGTTCCAAGAAGCGTTAAGGTGAAGATCTGGATATCGGGAGTGTCCTCCGGGAACAAAATATAGTAATCAGAGGCGATAGATCCCCAAGTGGATGTAATAGAGTAACACAAGGAGAAAAACGAAAAAGCGTTTCCACGCACGGTGGCTGCATCCTCCAGGGGAGAGTCAGCAAATGACAAGTAGCTGAACTTCTTGGATGCTACCACATACAACATCAAAAAGGCAAAGTTCACAGGCAAACTGAGAAAAGCCTCCACACGAAGTAAATGCTTGATTCCTCCAATAGAAATCAACAACGAGACCACAGCAATGATCACAATGGCAACCACAAGTGGAATGGATCCGTTACTCATGGCTGACAAAATCTGTCCACCAACGACACAGTTGACAACCGACCATCCGAGAACTCCCATCATACTCACCAAACACACCAACTTGACAGTCCACCAGCCAAACAAGAAACGAGCGCTGACCATCTGTCTACAGCCGGACCTGGGGCCCATGAGAGAGCAGTATGCAGCAATGAAACATCCAATGAACTGTCCTAATAGTCCAGTGATCAACGTCTTCTTCAATCCAAGACCAAAAAGTAACGGTCCCAAATAGAATGACGACATGGATGATAAACCTCCACATGCAGACAACCAAAGTCCCGTGACAGTAATAAACTGCTTGACTCTATTGGTGGACCGTTCATAAGGTGGGATTCTTTCAATGCCTCTAACTTCCACACCTATAGAGTCTAAACGATCAGAAAACCGTTTAATAAAAGCGAACTGCCGAAGTGACGTGTAATTGACGTCCTCTTCACTTGCCGTCTCAAACGTGATATGTCTTTCGTCCAGTTTGGGCATATTCGCAGATACCAAAGAAAGGGAAAGAAAGTGGTTTCAGTGGGGGTTTTCACAGCCTTCCTGTCACTTCGAAATGTGCTCATTATGACTCTTACTAGAAGTGGGTCTGCGTAAATGGTATTTATCTGCAGGATAACTATAAGTGTCAATTTGACTCTGATTTCAATGGCACGGCTGATACTACGAGTAAAGGATCGGATTGAAAGGGTTGCTGTTGTATAATGCTACCAATTAGGTTTGATCCTGGTCTACATGGCCTCTCTCAAAAAGTAGAAAGACAAAAAGAAAAGCCCGATGCGGGGCTCGAACCCGCAACCTTTTGATTGACCTTATGAAGATTAAGAGTCAAATGCTCTACCGATTGAGCTAACCAGGCTTTGTTGTTTGTCTAATTCCTGAGGCTCATATATGTGAAGATAAGTTTAAGTCAATTTTCCACTATCTAGTCGAATGGTGAGAGCTTTGACGAGGATGGCAGCGTTCCAACACCGCTATTTCAGCAACTACACTAACAGGTCTATGATTACATAAGTAGTCCATGATATAGAACCTAGTATACGTTATTTAAAAAAAAAAAACACTATTTCAGCAGCTGAGTGTTTACCAGTTATCCGAAAGTTCCCAAAGTCACGAGCCTGAAGGCGTCGGCCCGCCGCTGCCTCTCCCTCCTGATGACCCACCCCCAAGCGCTCGC
>Ga0160505_100609_pt1 | contig 19368 bp, 10 predicted proteins | sample DIDeMG_FD_108225 | JGI IMG/M metagenome (GOLD analysis project Ga0160505, IMG submission 108225) | Enriched chicken feces microbial communities from UW Madison campus, WI, USA - DID2874_E49_Stillage MG | ecosystem: Host-associated > Birds > Digestive system > Large intestine > Fecal ... | reverse complement strand
TTAATCATTGGTAGCAGGAAAGTGATCAAGTATTCAAAAAAGTCCAGCCAAGAAAGGAAAAGTTCAAGATATCCTTGAGCAATGTGATCTTTTGAGGGTCGTGGTCTTAATTTCAGTCAAAAAAATTTCGAGATTTATGGCTTTCAGACAAATGAAACTCCCAAATCACTGGGAAATATTAGAGTCGCTCAATATATTATCGAGCCGTCAGATAAAGAGTTATTAACAAAAGCTCACATTGGTAACCTCGATTTCATTCGCTAAGTCAAGGATTTCCATAATATGCTGAAGCGATTCTTTGATTTCAGTACCCCCAATGTTATTCTCTAATTCGACTGCATCATTGGTCGTCATTATGGTTTCTTGTAATCTTAGACTGTGGTAGTAATGACGAGCCGCATGCCAGTATAGTGATTATCACGGATTGTAAAATTCCGGTACCCAAATTCGACCATGTCATGAATATCATGGAGTTTGGCGAAGATAAATGTTGAACAATGTTGAGGAGCACATCAACAAAACCTTTTGCAACCAGTCTGCAGAGGAGGTATGCACAAAGAAGAAAATTCCCTTCCTCCCCGACATTCTGAAGTGGAGCAACACCGATAGCTCCCTTATGTTTTTTTTTTTGGAAACATTCAAGTACTCTTCAGTACCTTCCAAGTCTCATAGCTCTGCGCATTCTAAAAGTCCCTCCAGTACCATCCTCTAGTTGAGGCTACAGCATCTTGAATCTTGCAGGATCCTCAATAAACATCTCCTCATCGTAACCATCGTCGTATACATTGTCAGACTCGATAAAGTATTTCAGGAGAATTACAATTATAGTAATCACGCACGTAAGCCCAAACACTTTATCGAACCAATTATCGATGAATTCCACTTCTATCTGCATACCATTGACGCTAGACGATAGAGATGTTGAGAGAGAAAGGATTCGCAGCATCAGCTTGGCGGTTTCCTCGGGTAAGTTTGTCCGAATGAGAAGCGCAGTAGCAATTACGTAGATGGCCAAGAACTCACTCACCACCAAGTTCTTAAGCCAACTCTTCACACTAGAGGACACTGTTGTAGTTGTGGTAGGAAGGAAACGACCCAACGATTTGAAAGTCACGAGAACATTCTGAAAAGAGCAAACGAAGAGCGATCCAGAAAGAATGAAACTGACCTGGTTGATAAGTTGTACCTCGGACATGGGAAGGTACCCAAACACTGACTGGATGATCTTGGCGATGGTGATTGCCAATGCATCCTTGGTGTTTTTGTTGAGTGCCTCGCCAGAAACCTCTTTATCATCAATGATGTTATTACTAGTATGGAGATCTTCCGAGCTCCAGAAGTATTGGTATGGGAGACGGAGTAACAACACATTGAAGATACGATAAATACAATACAAGGCAAATGCTAAATCAAATGCCTTTACCAATTGTTCGAATGTCTTGTTGGAGATTGGCGTTGATCTCTTCGAGAGTAGAAATTTGTGGAGCTCTCGAGTCACATCACTGTATATCAGTGCCTTGAGCTGCTTTAACGATTCGATTTCTCTTTTAAGCTCTTCTTCTTCACGATTTCCTCCAAAACTTGATATACTGGCAAATGATTGCACTTTATGGAGTAGCTGTTTTCCACTTCCTTTGAGCAGTCGAACCTGATCTGGACCTGTTTGATTGTAAACAGTCCCACCAGAAGTTACCAAATAGTCATTTAGTTCGTGCTGTCTCTTGCTGATGAGCATTTTCGTAGTATTGTACGACTGGATCAAGTCATTCAACTGCGTCTCTTTTGCCTTGCCGTTCGTACGTGCTTTTTTCATCTGTGACTCTCTCTCTAACCAGAATCGCCTCACTGGTGTCAGTGCACATCCTACACCTGACAATATGGCGGTGATGGTGATTCCAGTAAGCACCACCTCATTGGTCTTTCGCTCTAGGAAAGATTTATCTGAGATAGCACCCAACGCATTGGCCAATTCGCCAATTCGGTGCAAGAAGTAGAACCACGCGCCACACAAGGCAAAAGTGGCCGCTATTCTCAAGAAGGAGCCGGGAGAATTGCCAGAAAACGAGGGAAGCAAGTCCTGGTTCATGTATAAGCTCACTACGAGCAAAGGTTGCACCATTGTGACTAGAATGACCAACGTACGGATTCCCACACGCAAAAACAGAGTATCTGCTTCAAAGATGCCTACCAATTGCGCCATAAATACTCCAACCAACTCAATGGAAAGTGCAGTTACTAGTGAAAAGATTAATCCCACTACCCGGTGGACATGTTTCTGGTGAAGCTCAGCATATGGTTTTCGCAGCAGAACAGGCAGTTTCTCTTCTTCCAATTCGTCTTCTACGTTCAAATGGAGAAGCGTGCATCCGTATTTCTCGTTAGCTTCCTTGCCTATCAAGTCATTGATTTGAGATTTGGGTACATGACGCCTGTTTGTATAGTTCCGAATGATCTCATGATTGAAAAAAAACCGATATGACCATGCACAAAGTAATAGAAGAATCGAGCCTAGAGGTATAAGCTCGAATAGCGTGGATAGTGTATTCATGGATGAAGATGTGGTTGTGAATAAAATGGAGATAATGTTACTGCAGGTGGTCGAGATCAGAGGCCGAGAAGAATTCGACTGGAAATGGCTAATTTGAGGACGCAAAATGAAAATTGAGGAATTTTGAGGTGGATTTCAAGTCGAGATCAACATATGGTTGCGATTTTTGTCTTTGGTCGTAAGCCATGATGATAACTTGTTGCATATGCACGTGATCAAGATGGGAAAATAATGAATTGTGGAAGGTAACGATGATCAAAAGAAGTCTTTTCTTGAGGATTTAATAAACTTGATCGAATATCTTGGAAAGTAGGATCGAATTGCTTGGTTAAAACAATGTAATCAATAGCATTTCTTATTGGGTGTCTAGGTATAGAGTACATCAATGCTCATTTCATGTAATGAACTGAGCGAGTCAAAACGCCCTATTAAAAAATAGTCAGCAGTCTCAGAGGATATTGAATAACATAATGAAATGAAATTTCGTAAAGACGATTAAGGAAAAGAAGATCAATATAATCGTCGTAAATCTTTCACCAAATATCATGTCCTGCACATTCACCAACTACCAACTTCACAAAAATTTTTAAAACCATACTACCAACTAACAACTCCAGCCAACATGCCGATCATGCGTTTGAGAGCAGAGAAAAAGATGAGGAAACACCTCATAGAGCAAATGAAGGCTCGTAAGGTGTTGGGCTCCCGCCTTGCACAAGGTTACAAGACCCAGGAAGAGCTTGCTCGTCTTAACTTGGCTCCTCAAGTTTACATGTTCAAGAACCTCTTTTCGGGTCAGGTATTGTACTCACAGGTGCCCGGATACCATCAAGACCAGATTGACACGCAGTTTCTCAGACCAAACTGGGAGAACAGAAAGCCCAGTAGAAGAAATGACTTGTGGAGAATCATGTGTGTAGTGAACTTTGCCAACTATGACTATGCAGTGGCTGCTTACGATGGATTATTGCAGTTGAGAGAGGCTAGAGATATTCACTTGAAGACAGAGGCTAAGGCCATGAGAAAGAAGAACGACGAGGGAAACACCTGGTACTCTGGACAGTACAGACCCACGCATGCACAGGAAGCCATTGCTGATTTGGCTCAGGTGATTGACGAATTTGAGTTGGAGAACACCACCGCGTTCTGGGAGTCATTGTGGAGAAAGGGCGCAGATGAGCATTGGAGAAACGACTTGGTCATGCACGAGTCTTTGCCTGTGTTCAACCCCAAGTATCAGAGTGTTTTGTTGGAGGAGATGAAGGATATGGCGTTGGCCGAGTTCGCACGGTTGAGAGAGGCTGAGGCTGAGGCCTCTGCTGAGGAGAGAGAGGGAGAGGTTGTAGCATAGATCTGTAAATAGTAACAACATAAGGAAGGACAGGGTGTAGTATATGAGAGAAGTGGAGAAGTGGAAAGGTTGAACTGAGAGAAGAGTTTATGAATTAAGAAGGTTATGTCTGGTATGTCATATGACGTTTTGGTAGCTTTAGGACCCTGTTGTGTTTGTTAGACATTGTAAAAGTTGCCTAAGATATAATGAAAGATTAATTCTAGATAAGGAAAATAAAATACATATGGAGTCTATGGATAACGAATAACTGAGATAACCTAAGAATAAATTTATGTAATACCTTACTATGTATCCAATTATCTTTGTGATTGGGGGGTAGAAACTGAAGGAGCATAATTTGAGTTAAAATTATTACCTGGGTATGGCTACAATACTAGCACGAGAATTATGTCCAGCTTACGAAATATCTCGGAAATCGGCAAGATTAACCTTTCGGTCAATCACAACTGGACTACATTTTGATCGTGAAGTCCTGGCTATGTACCATTGAATATGACAGCATGAGAATTCGTATTTTCAGAATACTAGTACAATTGAAACAAAACCCATGCGCTAAACTCAGTATATTTGAAAATCATAATCCAATAATTCCTAGATGTACCCGTCCTTCCTACCTTTCCTACCCCGTATCTTCCCAGGATTTACAACATACCCATCCACAATAAAACAATCTAAACTATGGCTCGTCACAGCAACATATCATAACCAGCGCCACAGTCTAAAATCTGCCGAAACGTATAATCAAACAAATATGAGAAACATTGAAATTCTTTTTTACATACTCTGCCAATCATCTTCTCGTCTAAACCATCCTAGGCGGAAACTTGTTTAAATCACCCAATCATCTACTCTTCACCTTCATTACTCCACAAGTTAGCTAACGGCGCCGTTTACACCCGTGCACCATCAGTCACACCTTCCGCATCGAGTCAGTTCCGAACCATCGGGCCCGCCCCAATCGGCTCCATTATATATAAATTCGACTTAACTCATAGACACAAGAAATTTCTGGATTATTTGACAGATTTCTGATTCTCATTCCTCAAAATCGACGAGAGCACGTGTTCACCGCCCGCTGTTCATCATCAAAAATTCCATCTGCTGATTTCTCCACATCATGTCTACGGATTTCTATTATCGAAAGTTAATGGGAAATGGAACGGTGGCATCCAAATTCAGGCTAAACGTCAACCAATCAGACGTGCGCAAGTCTCTGAAAGGCGATCCCGAGAATCTTCCTTTGTTCCTGGAGCCGTCATTTGAGACCAGTGGGACCCATCACCTGTCCAACTGCGTGAGATGCTATCGACTCAAGAAAAAGTGCTCTAGAACTTACCCTCGGTGCTCATATTGCACCAAAACAGGGTCACAGTGTGACTACGTGGACAGACGTAACAAGCGGCGCAAAAAGGAACTGGAAGAAGGCGATTCAGACCCGCTGGAACCGTCTTCATCGGTGTCCATCGCATCTTTGGTCCATCGGGATGATAATGAGGAGCTGTTCCGCCATATCGATCTTCCAGCGACTTCTAATGGAACCACTGTGGTCAGAAGTAATGTGGGCAGTCAAACTGCAGCCAAAGCCGATCGCAACGGTCACGACAGTGCAGCTAGGAATGGTGTTTTTGGGTCCTTGCATAGTCGCATGCTCAGGTCGCCGACTCTGGATGTTAATCGCCAAAACTTACAAGACCAGTTTTTAGTGGTTCGTGCAATCGAGGACGAGTCGCTTCCGCTGGTGTTTGTTCATACATTTTTCGCCAACTATGAGTGGAAGTATCCTTTCCTCAACCTGGTTCTGTTTTTGGAGAAGTTCAAGAGCATCTCCTTCAAGAACGATACCTTTGTCAATATGGATGTTTATTTGGTCATGGCGGTAGGCTGTATACTCTATGACTCCAATAACAACACTCAGTACTCCCAGGACTTTTTCAGTGTCAAGCTCATCGAGTCGATCGTGGATGTCATCAGCTACGACATTCGGTCCGAGGAAGACTTGCACACCGCACATTTGCTTATTCTATTGTGTATCTATGCTATTAATGTCAGTAATGGCAACCTCGTCTGGAACGTGGTTGGCTTCTTGAACAGGCTTCTTATCTTTCTTACGGACTTCACAGGAAAGAATAACCAATGCATGCGCAAGCGCTGCTTCTGGACCATCTTCAATCTAGATAAGGAGCTTTCGCTATTGCTAGACAAGCCAAGTCAGTTTATGCCGACTCAGATCATCAAGCTAGAATCGACATTTGGAGATACTTTACACACTGGAGAGAAAGACTCGCTCGCTTCTCTTATGGAGCAATCTGTGTCCATCCACCTCTTGCAAGATCGAATGATCTCACTCAAGTTGGGACTTTCAGAAAAACTGGCAGAAGCACTTACACAGTATTCCAGTGACTTGGATAAATGGAGAGTGGCTATCCTGCTGTTGATTCATAAGGAGTATGCTGAACTGCCACTACTTCAGAACTTTATTGGTTTGATACACTTGGACTTTTATTATTTGCTCATAGAGCTTGACCAAGTGTCGTCGACGAAATCATTCCAGTTCACTCTTCAGTTCTTATCCAATTCATTCAGTTTGTTGTTGAACGAGCTGACGGGCAAGAAAGGAGTAGTGGGGACGTCGTTGTATTCGTTATTCTGGTTCAAGAAGTTTTTCAAGGTGGTCGATTTTAATATCGAGTTTCTCTTGAGGATTTTGCGTGACAACCTCACGCTGGCTGAAATGAGTACACTGTTGGCGGAGTTCAACAGCAACTTGCAGTTGATTATCAATCTCCTAAAATTTCTTGTCGATAGCAGGCATCGGCCAGAACAATATTTGGAGAAACTTAATGGGAGTGTTACGAAGTTGACGCTTTTGAACACCAAACTCATGGGATTCAATTCGTTTGCTGCTACTCGTGAGGAGTTAGATGCGTTGGTCAAGGAGGTTGAAGCAATTATAGGGTAGGAAATGGATAAATCGAGAAGAAAATAAGAAGTAAACGATAGAGAAATGGTATCACTGACAATGGGAATATGAAGATCGGAGGCAGAGATTGCTTACAAGCATACAATTCAAAATCACGATCATAAAACAAGTTAAAATAATATGTATGAAAATTATTCGTGGCTATCATTACAATTTCAACTCGTATGAGAATTCGCAACCAGTACCTAGTCGCACTTTCTAGATTCATCAACACGTCAGTCTATCCCTCACAAAGTCATCAACATCTCAAGACTCGAAAAGATAAAAAGTTAATCGCCGTAATATCTCATAATCCACATTCTATTTCGCTATTTATTATCTCATCAATCCAATCCCCCTCCCAAGCTTCACTCCTCTGCCATTTTCGGTTTCTGCACGCCAGTGGCGATATACCTCAACATCTCCACCAACGTAGTATTACTCCACACCATGCCACCTAAAGCTGACTGGGACAAGTACGTCGCACCTACCGACGAGGACGAGAAAGAAAACAAGGTTGTTCCTCTCAGTGAGGGCGACATCCAGGTTCTAAAAACATATGGAGCAGCACCTTATGGGAGCCAACTAAAGCAAATCGAGAAAGACCTCAAGGACATTGAGGAGCGTATCAAGGAAAATATTGGAATCAAGGAATCTGACACAGGATTGTCTGCTCCACATCTATGGGATGTGATGGGTGACAAGCAGAGAATGTCACAGGAACAGCCATTGCAGGTGGCCAGATGTACCAAGATCATTGAGGCCGTCAATCCAACGCCACAAATGGGATTGCTTGCCAATGCCGACAACAAACTGAAGTATGTGATCAATATCAAGCAAATCGCCAAGTTCGTGGTTGGTTTGGGAGAAAGAGTGTCTCCTACAGATATCGAGGAAGGTATGAGAGTTGGTGTAGATAGACAGAAGTACGAAATCCAGTTGCCGCTTCCACCAAGAATCGATCCTTCTGTGACAATGATGACGGTCGAGGAGAAACCGGACGTGACATACGGTGATGTGGGTGGATGCAAGGAGCAGATTGAAAAGTTGAGAGAGGTGGTGGAGCTCCCACTTTTATCTCCAGAAAGATTCGTCAAATTGGGCATTGATCCTCCCAAGGGTATTCTTTTATACGGGCCCCCAGGTACGGGAAAGACGCTTTGTGCGCGTGCTGTGGCTAACCGTACGGATGCTACCTTCATTAGAGTTATTGGCTCTGAGTTGGTTCAGAAGTACGTTGGAGAAGGTGCTAGAATGGTGCGTGAGTTATTTGAGATGGCTCGTACCAAGAAGGCATGTATCATTTTCTTCGATGAGGTTGATGCCATCGGAGGAGCCAGATTCGATGACGGAGCCGGAGGAGACAACGAGGTGCAAAGAACAATGTTGGAGCTTATTACACAATTGGACGGTTTTGACCCTCGAGGCAACATCAAGGTAATGTTTGCCACCAATAGACCCAACACTTTAGACCCTGCATTGTTGCGTCCTGGTCGTATTGATAGAAAGGTGGAGTTTTCGCTTCCCGACCTTGAAGGCCGTGCCAACATCTTCCGCATTCACGCCAAAACAATGAGTTGCGAGAAGGGGATCCGTTGGGAATTGATTTCTCGTTTGTGCCCCAATGCTACGGGAGCTGAGTTGCGTTCCGTGTGTACGGAGGCTGGTATGTTTGCCATTCGTGCCAGGAGAAAGGTTGCCACAGAAAAGGACTTCTTGCAGGCTGTCGAGAAGGTTATCAAGGGCAATTTGAAATTCTCTTCCACATCCGAGTACATGCAATACAATTAAGCAGTCTAATACATCATCTATCAAGTATTTTATTTATCACTTAGTCCCACCATGATACACATCCCATACCATCCGTCTGGCACGATGCAATCAACGCATATGGTGGTGCTTTATTCTCCACCTCTTCTAGTCCCAACGCTTCCGAACTGGACTTGGGTTTGATGTTGACAAACACCTCTTCCTCGACTCTAAAGCGAATCTTCTCGTTCAAATCGATATACAACTCGGTGTCCAGATCTGGCTGCCAAACCCACGCCTTCTCCACGGGCTTGAACACACAGCTCTCAAAAAGATAGCCTTTAGGAATAAAAATATCGTCGAAAAACTCCATTCTGACCTTGATTCCTTCAGGTGTACAGTCAGTGACCCAACCTGTCAAGACTTCGCCAATAAACGGCTTCCACACCACTATTCGAAACTTGACTTCAACATATGCACCTCCGTCTCCTGGCCGGAGAAGTCCGTCTTTGATATCCAGTAAATCCCAAATAGATACGGCTAAACCTAAACTTGAAATGACCTTGTTGGAATATTTCTGATGGAGCTCGTCCTTCAAGACCTTGTGAATGGGAATGTTGAAGGAGTGAGGCGGGACTCGTATCAAGTCGGAAAGTTCCGATAGGATGAACATTGGGTGGGATTGTGTAGTTTGGGCGTGGAGTTGAGGTGATGAGTATGAATTTTTTAACTACTGCACTGGGTATAGGTGGGGCAGTAGGAGGTGAAGAATGGCTGGGAAACTTGCTAGAAATATTATCAGCAGCGGTAAGAGAGTGTAGACAAAAATGGAGGGATCTGGATGTAGAATTTCTTCAGGAAATTTCGATCTTTAAGTTATTAGTTCGTTGATGCCCATGTTGATGGCAAGTGTTAGAACATTACACTGGAGTGTAAACTGCGAAAAGTTAGCTAAAACTATATTCAAGAGTTCTGAATGAGTAGGCTGTCAATTTGCAATTATTCTATAGAAATCGAAGGCTTCTCGTGTTGTTTTAGGATCTTTCAACCTTTCAGCCAACACTTGATCTACTGTACATCGCCGACTGTTCATTATATACATCACAGATCTCATCACATCATCAAGTCCTATAATCAACTCATCGCAAAACTGCTATGTCTCTGAAACCAGACATTGTCAAGAAGAAAAAAATTTATACATCAAAACTGTCGGACCGACGCCTCGCTGGAGGGAAAAGGCCAGAGGTTTACCTCCACAGCTCCAAGTCAACAGGAAGACATTTGCAACAGACAGAGAATTGGAATCCTAAGCATTTTCGTCTCTTTGTTGGAAACTTGGGTCCCGAGGCTACAGATGAGATGCTTCAAGGTGCATTTTCCCGTTACCAGAGTGTCAGCAAGGTGAATGTGCCTGTTGATCCAAAAACAAAAAAGAATAGAGGCTATGGGTTTGTTGCGTTTGCTAGCTCCGAAGATTATTTGAAGGCATTCAAGGAAATGAATGGAAAGTATGTTGGTCAACGACCGGTTCAGTTAAAACGTGCAGAGTCGAAGGTGAAGGGGAAATAGGGAGCCTTACGGGTAGATTCATTGATGTTAGACAAGTGCAGAAAAGTGGATTCCAAAACATTACAACAGACCCGGGATCACTAATTGGTATTAACGTGAGATTCAGCTTGTCTAATAAACTGTGGCCATGGTAATCCCTGTTCAGGACGTCAATGTGAGTACGTATGAGGGACTGACTTTACTTTTTTGGAGTTTCGTACTGCCAAACGCCTAAAATAATTCACAATTGAATACGTGAATAAATGGAGTGATTTGATCTGTGGTTCTCCTATGCCTAAATTTGTTCGTGAAGTACAGGCTCTGAAGTGATATCTGAGCAATCATGTTTACAATGAGAGGGGCGGCTGCTCCTAAGGTCAAGTCATTGATGAAACATCGAGATCGTTAAAAGTATCGGATATTTCATATTGGTTTCTATTGAAAGTTTGAGCAATAGTGGTTACAAGGAGCTAATTCATAGAAAAGGAATAGTCCCGGTCTAGGCGAAAGAGTTTATGCAACGTGAACCATTTAAAAAAGCGTGAAAATGAGCCAAAATGGCATTCGACTGAAAGCTAGCAGCTTCAATCTGGTTCTCTTTAAACACTGAAATGAATTAAAAATTCAATGGAATTCCATTAACTTCGTTCTTTGGAGACCCACATATTTAACGAAGAAAATGACTTGAGGTTAAGCACCAAATGAGTGAGCATTTTGCAATGTGGACGATTTTATCCACAACAAAAAAAAAATAATACAACGACAAACTTTCTTAATTCCTGAAAGTTTATAAATATAAATAGCAACTCCCTCAAAGACAATCAACATTCTCCTCCATCTATACGGTTCAGTAGCTTCACCATACAGAATGCAGGTAATTTCTCTGCACATACATTTTCATCAACTTACATCTACTAACCATTTAAATATCTCCATGTTGGTGACCCGACTAGGCCTCAGGCCCATGCCACTCAGATCGGTGCTAAACTTCCGTTTTTCTCGTCTCAACTCAAACTTGCCCCAGAATTTCAACCCCAAGAAAGACTTGCCTAGTCAAGGAGAATGGAAGCACTTGAAGCAGCACATTCCTGGAGAGGCCGCTCAGACAAATGACTTGAGAGAACGTATTCCAAAGTTTCCTCTTACCAAAGAGAATGTCCCAACCCTTTTGCCCCGTCCCGGTGTTCCACGAGTGGGCCCAAAAATGACGTTCAGACAAGTGATTCACATCTTGAAAAGCAAATCAAAACCAGAACTAATCTACGAAGCAGAACCACATAGACTCTACTTCCTTGCCTGTTTCTGCTGTGCTGTGGTTTTTGCTGTGTACGGATGTGTCTTGCTAGAGTTTGCATGGTTCCAAGCTAATAAAGACTACGATGAGAACAAGGAAGAGTTGGCTGAACCTTTGAGGAAGAGAGAGTTTGCTAAGCAGTTGGTTGGTTACTCTTCTCTTGGAGCATTAGCTTTGTTCATGTCCTATCATATTGCTACATTCCCCACTCGTCTTATAAGACGTATGTGGTATCTTCCGGGGCCCGTGGAGCATGTCCGGTTCACGTCATATTCGCTTATTCCCGGTCGCCCTACTCCAGTTATTACTGTCCCATTGCATGATTTAGCCAGAAAGCATCAGGCCAGAGTTTGGACAGGTAAAGGTTTCTATGGTACTTCTGACAAGTCACTCTTCTTCTTCGTGTTGAAGGAAATCAGCAAAAAGAAGACCTGGATCGTGGACAGAAGAGGTTTCTTCTGGTCGGACGGCAGAGTTTTTGACTTCCTCTTTGGTAAGGAGACCATCGCAGAGGCAGAAGCCGGAATTCCATATGATGAGCAAATTGGAATAGTGAACAGAGAGGTCAAGAAAAAGAAGAAGGAATTGAGAGCCAAGCATGGCATGTTTTACCAATGGAAGCTTGGTGCTCTGGAGGTTAAGGGAGACTTGAACAAGGCCACTAATTATGTGAAGTCGTTGAGATCCGGAAATGATCCTAAGGGTTTGCCGAAGGACAAACAGTAATGTACATATCCTTAATAAACTTGTAAAGAAAGCAAAATTTGTTTAAATGATATATGTAGTTTCTTACTTGAGGAGTCTCCCATGAAAATGGCAAAAAAAAGAACAATTTGATTTCGCCCAGGATCGAACTGGGGACGTTCTGCGTGTTAAGCAGATGCCATAACCAACTAGACCACGAAACCATCTTGTTGAAAGGAAATATTGATTGAATTATATTACTATCCTATTATTAATATAATCTGGAAAAGTACTTTTTTTGCCTTGGAATGGCAACTAGGCCACTCCATGGAGGCGTTTTATTGCTTCAACATCGGCTCCTACATCCCTTGGACGACGGAGCCAAAGAATGGGAGACTTGCTCAATGTATGCTCTGTATGCAGCGTTTCCCCCATGCGGATCTATACAGGCATATCTATCAGTTTTGTGACTGTACGAAAAGCCTTGTGGACGGCGGTAGGCCTCCTGGGCGAGCTTTCACTTGCCCAAATGATCGCCCCACTTCCTGTCGACTTGGAACAGGCCTGTAAAGTCGATCGCTTGGTACGTATTATTAAACATGAGTTCGTCCGGGGACGACTTAGGCGGGAGGATGGGGTGCATTTGCAGCCACCCCGGCCACGGGATGTTCTTTATCGACACCCCATTTTAACATAGTAATTTGAGTTAAAACTGGTCTGTCGGCAGTCGCCTCTGGACATGTCTTTTCCTGGAGATGTCTGCTTGCCTAGCCGAATGGTGAGAGCTTTGGTGATGATGTCAGCAGAACAGTAACCTCATTTTCCACTATGCTCTATGACCATGCTCTTACAGCATGGTCCCTGATAAAGTACATATTATTATGTTTTAAAAAAAAAAATTCCAGAATAATATTTGTTTTCGTATATTCTACGTTCATCAAGAAGTTTATTTTCGGATTCAAGGTGCAGACCTTCACTTTGAGGTCCTCCAAGAACATCAAGAGTCCTCAAACGTGGAATCTGAAAAAGAATCCAAATCAAGAATGAGAATTGAATTTCGAATTAGAAAACACTACTATAAACTAACTTTCCTATTCCTTTTGTTTTTTGAGAAAGGCCGATAATGTTTGGTTTTTCTTCGATTGTTGACCCCAATCATTACTAAAAGAATCTCAAACTTAAAAATTTCTCACATTCAGAACATTCCCGAATTATTGCAAAACGCAAGCAAAAATCGAGTTTTGTTCAAATTCCAATAGAGCCACTATAACAGAGATGGTTATCGATAGAATTATCTCATATCGCTTACTTATTTCTCTTCCTTGTCGAGAGTCCATGTTATAACCAACACCCATTTGAACTACATCTACAGCGAGTTTACCCAATAATTTCCAATAAATTAAATCTAATCAATAAACAAATCTGAAGTCAATTCTCTTGTTTCCTTCGTCTGTTGTCTCTTTCACGTAGCGTTCTTGTTCCTCCACGGTCATTGCGTTCCACTTCTTCTCGTTCTGGTAGTTTCTGAACTTATAGTAGAGAATTGAAAGAAGACACAGGGCAATAGTTGCACCACTGAGTCCAATCAACACAACGTTACCTCTGTGATACAAAGGAGCATCATCAGTTCTGTAGATATTTGATGAGATGATACCAGCTGCCTGGGAAAACATATTCACAACGGCTGACGAAACAGCTCTGCTTCTGACAGAGTTCGAATTAGCCATACACCAGGAAATAGACAATGGCCAAGTTGGTGGATGACCAAGCATAATGGTTAAGAGAGCAAAGGTTCCCCATACGTTGATTTGAGCTTGAGGCCACCATCTCAATGCAATTAAACAAACACCTGTCCAGACTGGAGTGATCATAATCAAAAGCGAACGCATGTTCACAATCTCTGAAAGGTATGTGATGACAAGCATACTGACAATACCAATAACATTCAAAGGAATGGACAACATGTTTGTCTTGAAAGTCGAGAAACCCAATTGTCTAAGAGTCAAAGATAAATAGGTAGTGACTGGAGAAGAGTTGATATCTCCAAACAATCTAACAATATAGACTGGCAACATGTCGATGTCGAAAAAAGCAACAATCAATTCCCTCAATCCAACAGGCTGTCTGTTGTTCATGTCACCCTTGGTTGGGTCTTCACGAAGGACTTTGTTGACAAGAATCTTCTCTTCTCTGTCAGTGTACCAACCCTTCTTTCTGTACCAAGCTTTGGTAGAAACAACCGAAGCAGGCATAAAGAAGAATGATGCAACACCGATCAAGAAAGTGAAGACACCTTCGATCAAGAAAAGCCATCTCCAGCCCTCTGGGTAACGCTCAGTTTGAATCTGTAAGAGACCAGCTGCCAAGAGGGCAGAAAGAATGGCTGAGGAATAGTTGGAAATATAGAACAAAGAAATTCTAAATGGAAGCTCTTTTCTGGTGTAAAAGTAAGTCATCCAGAGGGTCATGTCGGCAATGAATCCTCCCTCGAACAAACCAATAAGACCTCTGCACACCACAAGAGAAGCCTTACCGTTGACCCAAAACTGGGCAAGCGATACAATGGACCAAAGACACATTTGAATGGGAATCCACACATCAGCACCCAACTTTTTGGTAATCAACTGGGATGGAAGCTCAGCGCCCAAGAAACAAACAAGGTTGACGGTATTGGCAAGATTGTAGTCATTAGTGATAAGTCCCAACTCTTTCAACATATTGTCAGCAAGAGCATTCTTGATGTTGAATCTGTCAAGATTCAAACCAGTAAACATGATGAATGCCCAGAAAGTGACGTACCAATCGTTCTTCCACACAATTTTTCTTTCTTCCTCGGCGGTCCAAGTAAGATCTGGGTCCAAATATTCCCTACACTCGTAATTTGTCTTCTCGTACAAATCCTTATAGTAGGCGAGTTTCACTGGGTCCTGGAAAACATGATCGAAACTCTTCTCACTGGCAGTGTCCGACTCAATGTAGTTGGTCTTGACGTCAACGGGTTCTTTTTTGTCGTCGGCAGAATCCTTCTTGTTCCAGAGAAAGCTCATTTTTGCTTGAATTAAAGTCCTTGAAAGTGCCCAATTATCCCTTTAAATATATATTCCATAATGGGCTGAATTCATCATCTCATCGAAATCTTTGCAAATCAATACATTCCACGTGATTGTGGGTGCAAATCACTATCTCGCAATCTGTGGAACCATTGAGGCAATGCAGGAGCAATAGGTAGATTTTTTAGTATTGCAATACTCCAGCCCCATAATGTCCTGCAGACCAACTTAAAAATCCGACACATAAGACAGATGTCATCCTGTGGCTCCCCATTGACGCCTTTTTGACATTCATTAGACAGACCCACAATTTATTTCTTTTACCCGAACCGGCATTGCGCTTAGCGATGCTTTTATCTCTTTGAGAAATTAAAAGTTGCTAAGAAAAAATACTTCAAAAGCAATTTTAAGTTCTCCGGACAACTCACAAAAATTCCGAACTCTCAGTAAAACCTTAAAATAAAACCCAGAATATTCATCGAAATGATGCAAACAACTCTCCATGATGCAAGTCATGGTCTATAACCCAACAACTTGAAAGCCCTGATATTGTTACGTTAGTAGATCACCAAATCGCCAAGGATTTTTGTAATCTGCACCTGTTGCAATAGGTACCTCGCCTGTTGCATTTCCTACCTGGACTGTCCACAATAATTATTCTCTATTCACTCAGTAAATAAACCTGAAATCGATTCTCTTATTTCCCTCATCTGTGGTTGTGGCAAGGTACTTGTCTTGCTCCTCAGGAGTCATAGCATCCCATTTCTTCTTATTCTGCCAGTTGCGGAACACATAATAGTACTTTGCAGCAATACAAGCACCTATGGCCCCGAAAGCGATTCCAATCAAGTCAACATTTCCACGATGGTACAAAGGTTTGTCATCATCTCTATAAATGTTGGCCGAGATAATACCTGCGGTTTGTGAGAACATGTTCACCACAGCGGAAGAAACTGCTCTACTTCTGACAGAGTTAGAGTTGGCCATACACCAAGAGATGGTCAAGGGCCAAATTGGAGCATGTCCAAGCAAAATTGTCAAAAGAGCGTATGTTCCCCATACATCCTCTTGGGCTTGGGCCCAGTATCTCAATGGTAAGAGACACACAGCCACCCAAATTGGAGTGATCATAATGATATAAGCACGAGAATTCCACACTTCTGAGAGCCAGGTGACTAGAACCATACTGACAATACCGATGATACTGAATGGAATGGACAACATGTTGGTTGAAAACACAGAAAAGCCCAACTGTCTAAGTGTCAAAGATAAATATGTCGCAACAGGCAGTGTTCCAATATCACCAAGAAGACGGATGATGTACACTGGCAACATGTCGATGTCGAAAAATGCCTTGGCCAATTCCTTTAACCCAACAGGCTGTCTGTTGTTCATGTCACCCTTGCTTGGGTCATCACGAAGAACTTTGTTGACAAGAATCTTCTCTTCTCTGTCAGTGTACCAACCCTTCTTTCTGTACCAAGCTTTGGTATCGACGACCGAAGCAGGCATGAAGAAGAAAGATGCAATACCAATGAGCAAGGTAATGATTCCCTCGATCATAAAAAGCCAACGCCAGCCTTCAGGGACCGAAGGCGTCAGGATCTCGAGAAGTCCAGCGGCCAAGAGGGCAGACAAGATCACACTGGAGAAGTTGGAGATATAAAACAAGGAGATTCTCAAAGGAAGTTCACTCTTGGTGTAAAAATAAGACATCCAGAGGGTCACATCACAAATAAAACCTCCTTCAAACAAACCAATAAGGGCTCTGCAAATGACGAACGAAGTCTTTCCGTTAAGCCAGAATTGGGCCATTGAAACAACCGACCAAATACACATTTGAATGGGAATCCACACATCAGCACCCAATTTTTTGGAGATTAACTGAGATGGAAGCTCAGCACTCAAAAAGCAAATAAGGTTGACGGTGTTGGCGAGGTTGAGATCGTTTGTGTTAAGGTTCAAATCATCCAATAAGTTGTCAGCAAGGGCATTCTTGATATTAAATCTGTCGAGATTTAAACCCGTAAACATGATGAACGCCCAAAAAGTAACGTACCAGTCGTTTCTTCTCAAAATCTTCTTTTCCTCTTCAGGTGTCCAAGTGAGATCAGGATCCAAATGGTCCTTACATTCATAATTGGTTTTCTCATACAAGGCCCTGTAGTAGGCAAGGGCTTCTGGGTCTTGGAAGATATGGTCGTACTGCTTCTCCGAAGAAGAAATAGACTCAAAGTCATTCACCTTGACCTCTGTGGTCTCCTTTTTCTCCAGGTTGCTTCTCCAGAATCTAGACATGGCTTGATGGTGATTGCAAGAACTGGGCTAGCATCCTCCACTATAAGTACGGCCTAGGGAGCGAAACTTGCAACTATGGCTGCAAATGACGCCAACAGATTTTTTACCTGCTACGAGAAACAATTAAAAGCCGGACTACATTGCCAAGAGATGTCTTGTTGCTCTTGTCCATACTGTTGATGGCCTTCGATAGCTTGGGAAGTGACAATGGTGAAGGAAATGGGTACTGTATATAACGCGAGAGGTAGTTTTTCGTGGCAGACGCTTTGAGTGTAGGACGTTGCATCCACATTTCGCAATCGAGAATCCACACTTGTTGCAAGAAGAGATTATCCAAACTAAAAAGGGTAAAAAACGCAAGCGAAAAAACCGTTTGGTACTGCAGACATACATTTTATCAACACTTTCCTGGCTCCTATCAAGACGCCAAGTTCTTGGCCAGTGATAGTGGTGGAAATTACGAAGAATTTCGAACCGATTGCAAATTCAAACACCAGTCTAGAACAGAATTCGATTTGTTACTTCATGCTAATGTCGGTCGAGTCGGTTCGGTTCGGTTCACAGAACGTCATCAGAGATGATCACGAAATGGAATTCGTTTCAGCATGGCTAATGTGGAGATTCTGTGACTAAAATTTATGCCACGGGGCGTGCTAGAAATCCTCAGTTTGTCCATCCCTGAAGACACAGCCTATCCCTTTTCTACAATTGACCATATTTCCGAAACTTACAGGTGGATTTCATAACGGAATTTACATGCCATACCTTATCTCTGGCATTGTTGTGAAAGCGGTAGCCGGAATAGGGCGGGGCAAGTCACATTGCAACCACGCCAGTCTTCAGGGAATTTTCAAGCTGTCACCACTTTGTGGATTATGAGAAAAGCCATATTTCCTTATCTACCGAATAATACAAGCTGACGTGATCTATACTCAAGTCTGGCAGAATTACAGAATATGCAAGTCTTATGAAGAATTGTGATAATTTACTGGTTTGTGCAAGCCATCCATATGCGGCAATGTCGACATATTGTTTCTTGAGGCAGATTACCCCTGGTGAAATAGTTTTATTCGGAAAATCCCATATCGAACACCTGAAATATCCCAATCCGATTGAATCTTTTCCCCAAAGGTAGAAGTTAAAGACTCTTTTTTTTTTTCAAACAGTTGTGTATTGGGTACTATATCAGGGACCATACTGGGAAGCATGGTAATAGTCCCATTGAGAGTAGATAAACTAAGGTTGCAATGCTGCTATAATCACCAAAGCTCTCACCATTCGGCTAGGCAAGCTGCCACTTCCAGAAAATAACATGTCCAGATGCAACAACCGACAAGTCAGCTTTAACTCAGGGCACTACAGAAAAATTGGATGTCGATAAAGAACGCACCGTGGCCCGAGGGTCAGTCAACTGTCCCCTTCTTGGCTCTTGAGGTGCCGACGTACGTATTTCATGTTCAATGGTACGTAATAGTCGATCAACCTTATGGGCATGTAATTCGACAGGAAGCAGAGCGATCATTTGGGCAAGTTAAGTTCGCCCAGGAGACTCTCTACAGCCAACGAGGCTTTCGTACAGTTGCAATACTGATAGATTTGCCTTGGTAGACTGAATGGGGAAGTTTCTGCATACAAAACATACACAAGGCTCTTCTCCCCTTTGACATCTTTTGGTGGTACTTTTATGGTACTTTTTTTAAATAACGTATGCTGGGATCTATATCATGGAGTACTTATGTAATCATAGACCTGTTAGTGCAGTTGCTGAAATAGCGGTGTCGGAATACTGCTATCCTCGTCAAAGATCTCACCATTTTTTTTTTTAAACATTTGTGTATTGGGTACTATATCAGGGACCAGGCTGAGAAGCATGGTCATAGTCCC
>Ga0160505_100608_pt1 | contig 19417 bp, 8 predicted proteins | sample DIDeMG_FD_108225 | JGI IMG/M metagenome (GOLD analysis project Ga0160505, IMG submission 108225) | Enriched chicken feces microbial communities from UW Madison campus, WI, USA - DID2874_E49_Stillage MG | ecosystem: Host-associated > Birds > Digestive system > Large intestine > Fecal ... | reverse complement strand
AGCTGGGAAAGTAGAGTCAGTTCTGACCTTACCGTCAACCTTGACGTGCTCTTGCATCAAGATAGCCTTGACCTCTCTACCGTTCAAAGCATACTTCAATCTGTTTCTCAAGAAAACGATCAATGGCAAGGACTCTCTCAACTTGTGTGGACCAGCAGATGGTCTTGGAGCGTAGGTACCGGACAATTTGTCCAACATCCAGTGGGATGGGGCTGCCAATCTCTTAAGGTGCTTCTTTCTGTTGGAGTTAGTAACTTGTTTACGAGTTCAGATAAGTCAGACATCAGCAGTGGTGCATAAGTGGAGGATTGAAACCGTGTTTCATCTCGACATGTCGTTAGAACAAGACATTAAAGAGACATTAAAGAGAGGGCCCCGTCATTTCAAAAGGGCTCCAACAAGAGTAACTCCTTACGGAACTTTTCAAAACTTGTTGGCGTCTTCACGAGTTGTCAGTTTGGACAATACCAAAATACGAATCTAACATCCCCGAAAGTCAACCCATTCCCCCACATAGTGCACCACTACTGATTATCATGACAAGGCTCCCATCCGCGCCAATAAATTGACTGGAAATCGACTTAAAGCGTAAACGCCAGCGATATTGTTTAGTTTCTGTCCGATTACAGACGTACTCCTTCTGGTTGCGCCTTTTATCTGACTTCTAAAAAGAAGAACAGGTTAGACATACGGGCCTCTTGCCATTTTTGATAATCAGTTGTAGTTGAGAAGAGAAGAAAAAGTTTGAAAAGTTTTTTTCTTTTCTCATAGGTAGAGTTCACGTGACCAATTAAACATTTTGGTTGGAGCACGTCTTTTTTTCACGTGCGCAGATCTAGGGCTTGAGGTGTGGAGTAGCAATCAGCTACATCATAATGACAGGGGGAATCTACGTGGGGAAAGCTTACGAGGGGAAAAAGATATGCGAGCCCATGTATATTATCCTTATGCAAAAGTGAGGAGGTGAAATAACCTTCCCAGTAAAAGAAAGCATTTCTCCTCACCGAAAGACAGAGTTGCCCAGCAACTGCTTTCGCAGCAGATCAGTAGAAACAGAAATCAGCTTCATCAGTTATAGTGGCAGCTTATTCACAAAATCTTATAAATCAGAGATCAGATCATAGATCATAGATCATGGCGAATCGGTTCGTCATCTGGTCCAAGTTTCAATTTTTCTTGCTTTTCAATGTGTTTGCCTTTCAATCTTCATATATCAAGTTTCAAATATCGAATTAATTGTCCAACAGCCTAAATCACAGTGTTCTTTGGTTCCTCAAACTTGTGCGTGTTGAGTGCAGAGCCTCCGTTTCCTGTAGGCATGTTAGTCTCCATATCCTTGTGGTCGTGGTCAAGCGAGGCATCGTGCTGAAGAGCCAATCTCTCTTTTCTCGACTTAGTAGCAACTTTCTCAACCTCAGCACCAGTCATCACCTTAATCCAGTCCACGTTCAACGAGTAAGGTCCGTATTGTTTGTCGAGCAACCCAATTCCAACGGTCTTTACCTCGGACTTGTTCAACTCGCTACCATCCTGAATTACACCCCAATTGGTCATGACAAAGTCGTTTAATGGAATCACCACCGTCTCCCATTCGCCGGGATGGTGCAAGAACAACCTGTGCTGGAACAAGTCCGTTACCAAAGGAGTGTTTGCCTGAAGGTTAACCAAGTACTTTCTACGGTCACCTTTAACTCTCAACACCAACAGACTGTACTCAGACCAGTCCCAGTAAGAATCTCCAGAGAGCCACGACTCCTTTTGGTCTTTGGTTCTGAACATGGCATAGCCCGATCTCGTGATCTCGGGATTGTTTTTGGGTAAATCCAAGTTTAAGTAACCATGGAATCTTCCGGAGCCAGATTCCTGGTCGATGTCAAAATGAACGGTGGAATATCCACCCATTTCCGAGTCGCATCTCGTCATGATCTTGTCCAAAGATTCTTGTGGATGCTTGCGGAAGTTGACAATGGACTGGACGGCCTTGACCGAGTCAGCGGACTTGGCAAAAATGCGGCTGAAGGTTGAGTTCAAACCAAGAGATCTCAACGACATGATGAAAGAAGAGGGAATAGATAATTATTTGAAGATGCGAATATGTGGGTATAAGTTTCAATCGATAGGTCACGTGGAGTATCAGACAAAATCTCAACAACCTTGACAACTAATATTGATAAGGGACCAGTTCCTGTTAGTATAAAAGGTTTGTACTAGAGATCAGATCTTTAATAAATTTTTTTTGCAATTTGAGAGGAATTATTCAACATTATATATTGGCAGCAAAGTGGGGCAAGACCACCATCATTCACCTATTGCAGTGGGCTAACAGAGGTAGCCAGGGCTATGTACAAGAGCAAGCCACAGTACACAGTCCGGGCTTGCATATCAAAAGAGATTAACCCACATTCCGACATTCTATTCGACAATCTGTCACCTCGGAGTTGGTGTGACCGACCAATTTCATGCAAGAGGGGACTTATCTACAGGAGACGAGTTCCCCACAGCACCTCCGCATTATCTACGATACTTCCTTGAATGGATAGAATTCATTATAGGGGCAGGGGAGGAGGAGGATGTAAGAAGCTCATCAGAATGATAATGAGGGTGTTGCGTATAGAATAGGCGAACAGAGCACGTTGATTGATACATTGGAAGGCAAAAATATTGCTGACGAGCAAGTAATTCATTTGGTGATCCTTTTCAAGTTCTGGATATTTCTCCATGACTTACACAATATTGATGAAAGAACCCCGACTCCGTCCCCACAGATGCACCTCAATGTGAAAAATTCAAGGAGAACCTACCAAGTAGTAACCACCTACGCAGGAGAATCACAGTTCAAAACCTCAATCAGACAGGATATTAGCTCCACTTACAGGATATGAAGACCTGCTTACAGGATAAGGCCAATTCTACAGGATAATAATCAACTCTACAGGATTGTGGTGTGGCCTACAGGAGAGTTGCAGAGTTACAGGAAAGTTAGTCACAGGCTTGGTAGTTAATCCTCACACTGTTTTCAATTATACGATGAACCCGAGGAGTTGAAGATAACGGCGTGAATGGTGAAATTAGCTCACTAGGTGAGTTCATGACATGGGCCCATTGTAGCATGGTTAAGATAAACAAAACATCCGGGACCCTGTGAAAAATTCACGGTATTTGCCGGGCTCTACGCCTTGACCCGGGTGGCAAGTGATCTCCCCGGGTTTGCACCGAGTTCACGGAGTCGGAGTAGTTTTTTACGTGAGGGTTTCATAAAGTGCGTCAGATTTTGTGGGGATGGCCGGGCCTAATAATGAGAAATATAATTAAGAAAGGCTTACGGGCAAGGTAGAATCTGTTTAAGGCGCCAAAGTACAAAGCGCAATGGTAAAAAATGGGGAGATACCAAGACATAGGATCCTCGACTAATCATGTAGAAGAATCAATTTGGGTAAGTGTTGTGAAATGCAGAATCATCAATATACCACACCAATGCCAATAATAAAATTCCAATGAAGTCGACTGTTTATGAACTAAATTGTTTTGCGCTTGTCATGTAGGTTTCATGTTATGGTTTTCAGAGTGATATTACATGTCTTGTTTTCCGTCACTCCCAATCTTTTCTCATCTTCTCAATTCTTATCATCTCAATTCTCATCTTCTGGTCTCCTACACCTTCATTTTCTCATTCTCTCATCATCGTTTTCTCTAATCATATTCTAGTACAATATCTATTTTCACCTACTGCACTGGCCAGTAGCCAGGGAATAAATAGTGCATCTTCTCCAACAATTCTTTCTTCACACCATGTGGACTGGTACTCACAGCAAACTTCATGGTGCCCTCCAAATCGCTTCCCAATCCAGACTTTCCTGTGAAAAGTTCGTCTGAAACAACATCAATTAACTTGGCAGCAACCTTGTGTGCATTAGCAGAGTTGGCCTTCAAGTTACCAACAACCGTCTCCACAGTCACTGGCTCCTCACTTTCGTTCCACGAGTCGTAGTCAGTCGACATACAAATCATCTGGTAGGCAATCTCGGCTTCACGAGCCAACTTTGCCTCTGGCAAAACAGACATATTAATCACCGAACCTCCCCAAGTTCTGTAGAGTCTAGACTCTGCACGAGTACTGAACTGAGGGCCCTCCATACAGATCACAGTCAAGTCCTCGCCCTTGTTGGTGTGTTCCTTGGTGTGCAAGATAGGTTTAGCGTCGGTCTCGAAACCCTCCAAGAATCCAGACAGCGGGATGGAGTCCGAGATGATCTTGTTGAGCTTTAAGTCAAAAGGTTCGCCGAACATTGCATGTGCCACGAAGCCACGCTCGAAAAATGTCGACGGACGGATACCCTTGGTACGGTCAATGACCTGGGTGGGCACCACAAAGTCTCTAGGCTTGATTTCTGGCTGCAACGAGCCTACAGCAGAGAAGGCAATGATGGCCTTGACACCAAGCTTCTTCAACGCAGCAATGTTAGCACGAGAAGGCACATCTGAAGGCAACAAGTCGTGATGGAGACCGTGCCTGGCCAAAAAGGCGATTGGATGACCGGACTCCGTGATGGAGACGGTGATCGGGGCCGATGGAAAGCCCCAAGGCGTAGATACTGTAAGTCTAGCCACAGGCTTAAGGTTAGGCAAGTCATAAAGACCAGTGCCGCCGATCACGGCCAATGGAATGGGCTTGTCGAAGGTGTGGGGCAACGAGGCCAACTCAACTTTTTCTCTGTGGACAGACATAAGACGTAGAGGTTTGGGTAAGTTGAATTTGACCATCTATTATATTTTCCATTTTGCGCATCAACGTGCACACTGTGGCTGGGATCCACGTTGGAGACGGGCCTAATTGAAGGGATCATTAGGAAGGCAAAAATGTTTGGGTTTTCGGGATTGAAGGAATTAGCATGGTTTTGTTATTATTGTGTTAGTGGTTTAGATGTTTTTATTGTCGTTTTGTGTATAAAATTGATTTTTGGAACCGTTTGTTGTGTATTGAAACCTTTTTTGTAAGTCGGAAGTACAACACAATTTTTTTCGCAATCAACTCCGATTCTGACAAATACACTTTAGGTAAAGAAATAGGAAAAGGAAGCAAACGGGAAAATACAAAAATATCATTTATACCTAAAAGTTATCGTGAATTTTACAAAACAGCATTTCTCTATGATTTGTGAAACTCCGGGCTGTATAATCACACTTAGACGATCTCTGACTAATACATCAAAAATTCTCCACGAAAAAAAAACCAAAAAGACTTCGAAAAATCAATCACACCCAAAAATTCAAACAAAATTAGATACTATGAACCTTTCTTTTTGTAATTGTCACCCAAAAAGCTCACCAAACAGTCACATCTAATACCTGGGGATGAATCCCGATCCCGGAGTCATGTGACCAGACCCCAACCAAAAAAACCTCATGACTACCACCACCATATCCTCAAACCTATATTCATGTTGTCTCTTGCACTGGCTGCCCGCAGCTTGACGAGACCAAGACCGTCGTCTAGAGCATGGCTCCAAGCCGCTGCATGTATCACCGCCACCAGATTTCTGTCCTCCAAGAAGTCTGATGGCTCAGATGAACCCATCCCTAATAAGCCTACTTTGGCTGCCGCCATCAAAAACAAGAGCGGCGCCAAACTAGAAGGAAGCGTCACTACAGAGAAGAAACCTTCACGTTCACAGAAACCTGTTGAGTCCAAGCCAAAGCCGTCGCTGCTGGGAAAGTTCCTTCCTTTCAATAAACTTCCCAAACCTCCCAGAGAGATCACCGACATGCCGTTGGAGCAGTTCTATGCTAAGGTGTATATGCGAGACCTCCCCGAGCGGCCACAAATCACGCCGTCCAACATTTTTGCCTACAAGTTTGAGATTCCGTCGCAGTTTATACGCGCCAAGAAGCTCGAGAAGGGATCCAAGCCAGAGCAGCCTTCGAGCTCATTTGAGCCCGCCCACAACATTTTGGATATCAAATCCGAATATGATGCCAACAACATGATGCGTTCGCCTGACCATCCGTTGAAGGAGTCCATAACGGGCATGTTTGTGTCCAATCCATTAATGGAAAGCATTGACGACGACTTCCTCTGGGATTTATATCCCAAGGGCAAGTCATTTGGCCACGCGCCATTTGGTGGCGACGCCAGCTTTAACGGTTTTAGAGACTGGGAAAAGGCAGAAAATGCCAAGGTCAAGGAGAAGGAAGCACAGTTTGAAACCAAGTTGAACGAGATGAAAGATTTCAATTCCACGTTGAGCGAATCGAAGTCTTTCTACAGACAAACCCCTATTGCACATGAGAAGAAGGTTGAAACCAAAGAAACGTCAGCGAAAGAGTCATCGAAAGACGAAGTGGAAGCCACAACGAAGAAGGTTGGCGGTAGGCGGAAGTTGGACAGGGGCCTTCTCAAGCAGTATCGTAAGTATAAGAAGGAAGGATGGTTGAGACGGAGAAACTTACGTGATGACGAAGATGACGAATTCTAATAATTATAAGGGGGATCACTTGTTTATAGGTTTTATTTTATTTTACAAAGTCAGCATTCTTAATTGCTAATGTAGCTAATCCGTGATTATAAGCTCCACATCACCGTAGCCAAATTTATGCTTGTTTTCATCGTACACTCTCTGCAACTCTTCGATGTATAGCTTATGGTAGTGGTTGAGAAGATCAGGAGGGATTTGCTTCCGAGCCGGTTTCTTCTTTTTGCTTCCTAAACTCAAGAGTGATGTGATTGAAGACAGCCGTTTCGAGCGCTCCAACGGCTTCTCAGAAGGTTCCTCCTTCTGTTCCAGTAGTAAACCCGAGGGAACATATACTGGCCGGCCAGTCACAATGTTGATGGGAGTTCTGTAAGGAAGCATGCCAAAGTCGTATATGAACACACCTCTGGCGCTGAAGAATGGAATAGTGAATTGAAAGTTCTTCTTGACCCACTGCTGAAAGTAGTGCCCTATGGAGCCAGGTTCTGGCATGGTAAGCTTGTAAATGTCTGCTTCTCCAAAAGCAAAAGTGGGTACCAACGATACATTACCCAACTCCAAGGCAAGCTTAACGAAACCTTTACGGTTCTTCAAAACCAAACGAATTTGCCGTTTTGGCTTTTCTTCCACATGCTCATCTTCCGAATCCGAGTGACCCTGGTAGCCCATGCCGACCTTGATGTCATCGCCCACCATGGCGTTCAACAAGGACTCCTGCGCACCACCCACCACAATACATACGGAATTGTCGCCATTGTTGATGATACTTTTAATGTTCTTTGCACCTGCGCTCGTCAAGCCAAGACTCAACAAGTAGTCCCGGAAGAACGGAATGGTGAACTGTGTTGTCAATGTCAACGGGAAGATATAACCTATTCCCGGAAAAAGACGCTTGCCCTTGGAAGGATCATGAAATAGCTTTTTTAACATTCTTAATGGGGGCCGAAATGGTTCGTTTCGAAGGGCATTGGTGCCAAAGAGGCCCATGACTCCCATGGAAATAACTCCATGTGGATGATAGCCAAAGATATAACGAGGACCCGTTGATACTTTGCGGTACGTGTGGGTCATGTCTTTCGAAGACTTATCATCTTCATTATCTGAACCTGTAGCAGGAGGGGACGAGCGATCCGAGTCGTTGATTCGCTTCAGCAATCCCAACCACTTGAAAATGCTATCCAACGTAGTACGTGAGTATTCGGAGACTAGATCGTCCTCATCATCGGGTACAGATTCCGATTCCACCAACTCATAAGTGAATGTAGGCTCCAAGTCGCACAGCTTGTACACTTTGATTGGGAAGTAATCAACGAACCACTCCCACAAGATCAAATTCTTCATCCATCCTCGCACACGGTAGACCACCTTGCCGTTGGTGGGAGTGTGGAGATCCACGCCGTAGAACCATACAAAGTACGGCAAAATTATGGACACCCAAGACACCGACCCCAAGTACACCACTAAGAGGAACAAGATGCAGAAGGATGGGATAGATACTGTGTGCCAGATGACTGCCAATGTCTGTAGACGGCGGTGGAGCGGAGTGTTCAACGGAGCAACATTGAGCCGTGATCGTTTACGGGGCTTCTTCACCTTCTTTTGTTTGTCAACCTCAACAGTGTCAGTTTCGGTGGAAGCAACCCGATCACCAGATTCTCGAGCAACTTGAGAGAGTGTGTCGTTCTTTTGAGTGCCATTGATTATATTGTCACTTTGTTTGGCATTCTGAAGATCACTAGCATTCACGCTGTGTGCCAATCGATGCTTCAATGTGGAGCTGTCTGAATGAGTAACACCCGTAGACATGGCAGAAGTGAGCAGCGGGAGAAAGACGGAGAAAAACTGCCGTGGAGGTGAAGGTTCTGCGTCAAGGGTAAGTTCAGAAGGAGAGCCAAAACTAGACTTGAGCAAACTGGTCCCCACTGGCTCAGCGACTTTAGCTCTTCTCCCCACTGTATTACTGTATGTGGAAACCCCTCTAGTTTGGGCCAGGGCTTATGGACATTGCTCTAGTATGGAGGACTGGAACGACAAATGGAAATTCCACTCCACAGGAATATCACCAGGAATAGCACAAAGAAAAGTATATAGTGCGAGAAAAACCAGAGGTGTCAAGGCAGAAAAGGTCCAAAATAGAAACAGGAAACTTATAGACTAAAGAGAAAGATTTTGGTCCAATTCAGTGTATCTCAGAATTTTCCTCATGAAGCGACTGCTAGACCCCACCTCACAGAAGACTCACTATGTGATTGCGAAACGCCAGAAACGTAACTTCGACAAAGAATCGGTGTTCTGCAAGCTACCGGGAGAATCTGCTGAACATTTAGAACATCGGTATGCTCTTTATACGAAAGTGTGGGCCCACCAACTTGGAGCCATTCGAGCCATCTTAAATTCTGCCAATAATGACTTATTTGCTAGGCTCCTCCAGTGCATCAAGGACCCATTGACAGAGCAGTTGGGAGTGGTGTATTTGGCGCTCAGTTCCAATACTGCTAACAACTTGCGGGTGCTTGATGACTTTTCTGAGTATGCCGCTGGCCGTGGAGAAGGAATGACTATCCGATTGGTTCGTCTCAACTCGAAAGAGTGTTTCAATGTCAAAGCTGCGGTGCGAGAGGTGGTTAAGCAAGTGGTCCATGGACATACAAGACGCGAGAAGATGGATGAGATCAAGGAAGAAGACATAGATGGAGATGGAGAAGGAGAAGGAGATGGAGATGAAGAGGATGAGGAAAACGAGGACAATGATGAAAACGACATTGCCAATGGGGATCATGGTGGCCGTATCTCGTACGATTTTGGCATTGTTGAGGAATGGGCAAGCAGCTTGACCTCAGAATCTCATCCTGTTAGAATTGTGGTGATGCTCGAAGACACAAATGCCTTTTCCAACGAGATTCTTAACCAATTGCTCCAACTATTCAGTGTTTATGCTACAAGATCTCCATTGAAGGTGGTAATGGGGCTCAGCTCCAAGAATGTCAGTGATTGGATCAATAGCAACATTACAAGCAAGCTTAGAACCTTGATATCTGGGTGCAAGTTGGTGGCCAAGGATAATAAGGACATCGGATTCCAGGTGGTAGATGATATCTTGCTTCAGAACGAAATCACTTCGGAGAATCCACTCTTGTTAGATGCTCAACTCTCACTGATTGTGTTGGGCCGCTTTGAGAACTCCAACAATTCCATTGACAGCTTGATTACCGAATTAAAGCTCGCCTACATGACCCATTTCTACCAGCTGCCTCTCTCAGCCTTGGTAGATCCCCATTTTGTTCCAGTCCATTCCCACTACGATGCATTGAGGAAGTTGTCCTCATTCAAGACTCATATGGAGTACTTATTGCATACTTTCAAGGGAATGAAGAAAGAAAGCGCTGAATGGACAGAGGCTCTCCAAACGATGAAGTCGTTGTTGAGCAGCGACGAAGAACTTGGAGTCCTTTTCAACAATGCCAAACTGACGTTCCAGAATTACCAAAATTCTGTCATGAATGCCGTTAACTTGATTTACTTCTTAAGTGGAGGTGAGAAGCACAGGTTCCAGATCTATAAGCTTGTGACTAATAACCAGCTTATCAACTCGGTTTACTTGAGAGATGTCCTTAAAAGAGTCCAGACTTACGATTCGGCCAGAATCGCAACGGTAGTTGACTTCATCAACAGTGAGGTAATCAAGACACGAATAGGCGGAATTACAGACAAGTATATTATTTCGCTCCAGGAAAAATTGCAAGGGGCCAATCTTACCATCAACAAAAGTATCATCGACTATATCACAGAGTACTTGCACTCTAACAAAAACTTGAATATGAAGATCAGTGACAATTTGTTCAATGAGGTATTGACCATTAATGGTGGAATCAGTGAGTTGGACGAATTACGATCTTCTGTAAATCTTGAGGAAAATTATCATAATTTGATGATTCACATTATCCGGCCCAAACTGCGAGAGATTATTGAGGCAGGCTTAGATGAGCCTAGGAAGTATTTGCGAAATCCCCTATTATTGGAGAGCGTCAAAGGGACAACTTCAAAGCTCACAGGGCCCCTCTTGAGCAGATTGTACCATGTTTATAAAGATGCACCTGTGAACATCAATATGTGGGATTTCTACGTGGCTTTCAAGCTGTCTTTACAAAGAGAAGGCGTGATTAAGGAGATTAAGAAGGCATTAGAGCTTGAGAAGTTCGACACTGAAGTGAAAAAGGAGTACCAACAGTTGGTGCAAGCTGCAGAGAAAGATGAGAAGGAATGGGACAAAGTGGTGTATTCATGGTTTTTGCAGAGTTGCTTTGAGTTGTCCAACATGGGCTTCTTGAGAGAGAAATCAAAGGGGGACTACGTGGAGAAAATGATTTGGAAGAACTTGTAAACGTAACTTATTAACGATAGAATAATAATACAACACCAGACATTGCAAAACTTGTTGATGAATATACTATAAGCAAAACATGGAGGAATGTTAAATTCATGCGTCGAGATCGAAACCGGGATTTTCGTCCTCCAACTTTGCATCTTCATCAGCATTAACTTCAGATTCCTCGTTTTCCTCTGCCTTGTTTTCTTGAGCTTCCTCATTTCCTTTGTTCTCTTCATCAGACACCTCAGAGTTAGGCTTTTCCTTCCCGCCTTTGGCCTCAGGGTCCTTGACAACGTCATCTGTGTTTTCCTTATCTCCAGAGTCGGTTTCCTCCAAGGAAACTTTAAAATCAGAATCAGGTTTTTGTTTAGACTTGTCCTTAGATTTCTCTTTCTCTTCAGATTCGTCTTTAGATTCTTCTGTGGACTTTTCTTTAGATTCTTCTGTGGAGTCTTCTTTAGATTCTTCGGTGGATTCCTCCTTCGATTCTCCAGTGGTGTCTTCTTTGGATTCTTCTTGGGATTCCTCGTTCGATTCCCCTTTGGATTCTTCTTGGGATTCACCAAGCTCTCCGTTAGAATCTTCATTAGAATTTTCGTTAGACTCATCCTTAGAGTCACCTGGAAGACCATCCCATTCATTCTCTGCATTGGCATAATCTGCGACACCATCTCCCAGATCCTCCACATCGGCGTCTGAATCATCTTCAGCCGAGGTTCCAGAGAAGAGATCCAGGAACGAGTTGGTCACGCTACCACTGGCACCCTTAACAGACTGGTAATAGTCGTTCACCTTATCAGGAAGAGCACTCACGTTGACGTATTCATGAGCTGAGATGGAGGTAATGATGAGCAAAGACACAAACACAGTGACTACAAGAAGCACCATATAGCGCTGGGAGCGGAAAAGGCGAGCCGCTATGGCAGTAGAACTGGCAGCCATAGTTTTTAAGTGGTAAATATTCATTGAGATTCCAAGGACGAGACTGGAATCGCCGCACGTGACCTGGCCGAAGTGAAATGTAGGATTTACACAAGATTATTGGAGGATTGATTCGACATCTGATCCAAGACTACCTAGCGATTGTATGCAGAAAATAGAAAGACTATAGAATGTAAGGCTGACATTTTCAATGGAAGTATTCTCACTGTGAAGAAGAGAGAGTGTCCAAACGTACTAGGTGGAGTAAAGATCTGGGATGAAGCCTCAATTTAAGCGCGGTGGCTTATCCTGTAGCTAAGCATGGAGATATCGTTGGTAGGGGAAATTGAGAACAAAATTCAGACTGAGATGGTGAAGCCGAAAAAATGGGGAGAGAAAACAGACATAGAAAGTTAAAGACCGGAAATGGGAAGATTTAATGCAAGACTGAAAAATTTGTTACAATAAATTGCAAAATTACAAACTATCGCAAAATTTGTAAATGAGAGCGCAAATTAGATGAGCATTTAGTAAGAATACTCGACCGCGCGATATAAACAGGAAGTTCCCGCAAAATTCTGAGACACACTTGACATTAGTGCCAAAAAATACGGGAAAGTGTCACTGTCGCTTCGACAGACGGCAGACAATGTCACCCGGGGCAGAGGGGTTGAACCCATTTCCAGATTAAAGTTTCGTCCCGACAACCTGTCACTATCCACAACAAAATCTCTGAAGTATTTACTCGTAGCAGCCAAGGTCATCAGCCATAGTGAAGGTAGCAGTCATCACTAGTTATTAAGGTCATTGGCGATAATGTGGGTGACCAGAATGATACAGGAGAGAGAGTGGAGACACAGGAGAGACAGGTAGAAAATAATCCGAGAAGGGAAAACCAGAAAAGGAGAGAGAAGATATGGCAAGTACAAGCCGATACGACTAGACAGGCGGAAGAAAATCAGAAACTAAATGAGACATAGACATGACAAAGAACTCGACATCATGAAACGATCACTAAACTTCGCAGATATTGTTTGCAAAACAATCTTCATCTCACATAGCCAAAGTCCACTTTGAGAGTTAAAAAAGATGCATGAACTCACATGCCTTACTCGTCTGAATACGGACCGTTGAACTGACCATATATGGTGCCAACCCTCGGAATGTGGGCCTGGAGTTAGTTGAACGGCTCCGGCTGTCAGTATATCCGAACCACGCCAACAAGCACCTAATGGAATAAAAAGTAAAAGAAAGACGATTCATTACCAAATAAACCTATTAGTCTATACACTTATTTTTCTTTTCGTAGATTCTTTTTTTCTTTAAAATATCTAATTCGAATATTTAAATACCTTCAATCCGTCGATCACTTCGCTTGGGTTTTAATTATGAGGCCCTGGAATGCCCTCCTCCACGTGACCAGAATCCACATCATGCACCACCCCAACTCTCCAGAATCAGCCCACTTTACCCTTTATATACAAAAAAACTGCTGTTGGTCCGTGGTTTTCCGCCATTTTCAATAAAAGTCATCTATACTTAACAATCACCACCGTTTTTTTTCCACCTCCATCTTTCAAACTTCCCGCTGGATTACTGCCTTCAGTGGATTCCTCGACTCTCAGAGGCACATTTTCCTGCCCCGATTTTAGCAAGTTATTACCCCCCCAAAATGGAGGACTACTCTAACCAGGTGTTGGACTTTGATGACGCCAGCAACTTTTTGTCTATGCTCCTGTCGACGGTTCCCTCGCTCGACAGAGACAAATGGGAGGTACCGGCACCCGAAGGTCTGCTGTCTGACGCTCACAAACTGTTATTTGACAACTTTGATCAGTTATCTGCCGAGTTCATGGCCCGCTCCGCTACTGACATGGCCAACGACTTGGCCTCCGACTTGATGAACCCACAGCAACAGCAGTTCCAACTGTATGCCCAAGACTTTGCTCCACGTATGCTGTCCTTGAGCCTGGAGTCCTACTCTGACCTGATTGGTTCTCACTTTGGCGTGTCCACCAACGGTACCCCCAACACATCCGTGTCACTGCCGCACGTACTGCCTGCGGCTAATATCAAGAAGGAGCTTGCTCTGCCTTACTATCCGGACTTATTTTCAACTGCTGCGCTCGCAAATGCTTCCAGTGCCGAACTGGAGATTGAGTCAGCCGATACCGCGGAGCCAGTGGAACAAGACGTTTTGTCTCCAAAGCTGAAAGTACTCACCAAAGCAAAGGTGACAAAGCCTACAAAGAAGACAAACGTATCGCACAACATGATTGAGAAGAAGTACAGAACTAACATCAACTCCAAGATCTTGGAGCTCCGTGACGCGGTGCCAACTTTACGAATTGCTACCGGCAAGACAAACGTGCTGGTGGCCGACTTAGAGGGTTTGCTGCCTGCTTCAAAACTCAACAAGGCTTCGGTTTTGACTAAAGCTACAGAATACATCAAGCACTTGGAGCGCAAGAATGAGGTTATGCTCCAACAGATCACCCGCTTGCAGAGCCTCATCCAGGATGCAAACATGAACCCTGCGCCTCAGATGCGGGCTCCTCCTCCCCAATCTAACGACAATAGCGGTTTTGCTTTGAACTCACAGACTTTCGATGGTTCCAATGACTTCATGTTCACCAGCATGCCAATGTCTAACCGCCCATCGCAGCTGAACAACATGAATACAAACATGATGTTGGGAGGCATTGCTTCCGTCATGGGTAGTACATTGATGTCGAACGACAACTTTAGAGGCTTGGCTGCAATGCCATTCGTTCCCTCTGTGCTTTCCAACCCATCTCCACTTACCTTCCAGCTCTTGAGCGTGATCAGATCTGCTGTATTTATGGCTGGTGTGGCTATGATCATGACTCCATTCATTCGTCTGTTGCGAAGATCTGAGAAGGAGTCTGCGGACAATGGCTTGGTTACTTTTGCAATGGTAACTCTAGGCTTGCGCATGCCTGCTCCCCTTTCACCCAAAGATAAGGTCGCTTTGCTTGAGCATTTGTTAAACAAACAACCATGTTCAACTCTTGATTTGATCTCGCACTTCACCACTTTGAGTGCAAGCGAGGTCAACTTTGAGAATAATTTCTTGTACGTACTCGTGGGCGCTTTGCTTGTGAAGAGAGCTCCTCTTTTTGCCAGAGCTTTCAAGCTCAATATGAGATGGAGATCTGCATTGTTGTTGAACCTCGATTACTCTGGTGATGATTCCAACTTGAAGAAGCTTAGTATGTTGATCAAGACGTTAGACGGCTTGTCCATGTTTGATTCAGACCGCATGATCTCTCGTCTCAATAACTTGGCCTCCAACAAGCCAATCAATGACAATATCAACAATGGCGAAAACTACCTCAACTACGTGGAATTGTATTTGAGAGATAAGAACGACTTATACGCCATCATCTTCAAGTGGAGAGTGTTGGAGATTATTCATGAGTTGAATGTTACATATTTGAGTGTTTTTGCGGAAGATGCTGACAAGAAAGCTGAGACAATTTCTGAATTAAAAGACGATATCAGGAAGATTGATGACTTATTACTGGGTAACGAGGGTCTCTTGGTTCAGTATTTCATGCTGTTCAAGTGCGTTTTGTTCCCGGAGTCGACTCCTGAATTGATGAAGTACATGAAATGTGAAATTGTCAATAACTTGGCCAAGGTTTCTGCCATTGTTGATGGTGCTAACTTGACCGACGACGAAGAAATAAGTGACGATGAAAGCTATGCTAGTTGCGGCGAGTCTGATGGAACAACTGCTCTTTCCCTTGAGAGTGCTTCCACAACAAAGGATCCTATTGAGACTTTAGTGAACCAAAAGTCCTTGGTGTACTCGTTGAACTTGGTGAACGAAGAAAAATTCATTGTGTTGACATCGTCATTAATTGCATACTATTCAGAGAACAAGAACAATGCCAAATCTCTCGATTTGCTACGTTACTTGAAGTTCAAGACAGGTAAGGTGCCCTTATCATTGCTCTCTTTCACTTGTTTGGTCAAGCTTTTGTGCATCTTGGTTAAGCCAGCTGACGAGGAGGAGGAAAAAGAAGAAGAGGAGACCCTAACTTGTTTAGTGGATTCGTCTACTTCTGTTGTGTTGGAGTCGTTAGTGAAATTGACAAGAGGATGGCTCAACGACCACCGCAAGAAAAATTTCATGACTAACCGTCTTCGGGGCGAGCTTTCGGATTTAGTGATGTCAAAAGGTATGGCATTGAACGAAATATAACCTCGGTGACCAGTGGATGGAATTATAGAAGTCGGGATTAGAATCAGATTTACAGGGGATCAACGGGTATCAAGGTAGCGCGCAAAACGGTTGCAAAAAATTGCAAGGTGAAGAAGTCGAGAGGGTCCAGTTATGGGCAGTACAATGCGATCGCGAGCCGGAGATTGAGTTTCGATTGTTTATTTATTAAGTGTAAAGTAGTATGCGTTAAGTTGCCCAATAAGAAAGTTTTTCGAGATAGTTTAATAATGTAACATAGAGTATTTGGAATCCAATTGTTCGTTAACACTAACCATTGCATAAATGACTACTATCCTGCACTCAGAATATTGAATAGGTATTATAAACAATTTGCACCAGTTCCCTGGATCACCGTATTTGAAGGAGTCAGTCGAAGATGTCTCAACAGGGTAACCGAGGCAGATAGGATTTCCGGAGATAAAGTTTTGTCGAGTTTTGTGTCCTGCCGATGATCTTCCCACTATCGTAACATGCAAATGAACAATATAGCGCAGGGCCCTTCTTGTGTAGTGGGTTGGGCATCTTAACCTTGGAATGCGCCAATTTCAACACAATTCTTATGTTCCCAACGGTCCGAGATCCGGGAGGTATCGGGAAATTTTACTTTGTGCAGTAAATGTAATTACGTAGCCGGGAGAGAAACCAGCCAAACATTTGAAAGTTTTGTGCCTGAAAGCACGAAGGATGATTACAAGATTAGAGGCGGGTTCCGACAGTTAAAAGTAGCCGACGAGCTTGAGTAGTGGAGAAGGCGAAACTTCATGCGCTCTAAATGGAAGGCGTATACAGGAATCGAAACCAGTCAAAAGAACACGACATGGGTTTAACCAAGGTTATAGACAGTATAAATCAAAGCAATTGTTTATCACCAGGCACAGGATGGAATATAGACACACATCTCATTAACAACAGCATCATGCTACAGGACAAAGCAACGGGTTTATGAACAGATAGACAAAGATATCTCGCTGTGTGCATAGATCTGCCTCAATCCGATTATAACAATTCTATGTTGTGGGATCAAACAGGAATACCATGGCCTGTTTCGTAGATTGCTACGAGAAGGCAGGGGGAACAGAGGAAAGGGAGGAAAATTAGTCTTTCGCCAACAGAAGAATACGTAAGTGATAAACACCATGTAAGTTGGGACATATTTTTGAAAGGCATCAACAAGTAATACAATTGTAAAATTTGGAGCCTAGATCAATTATCAGGGATGCATGGTGAAATGAAAAACCAACCATGACATTTGTGTCAAAGTGGAAGGATGTATAGCACCAACAAATTACCATGGTGGCTTGGTAATTGGCAGGTAATACATTGGGAAGAATGCAGAATGCACCATGAGGTATTTCTTGCATGAAAGAAAATCTGAGGGTAGCTTCAGCACTGTGGGGAGGAACGTTCTTCGGGATGAAATGGTTGCCCAGTTTGGATTGATTTGGCCGAGAATTTTCGGGGAGCTAGTAGCAAGCGATTCTTTTTTCAGTTTCATTTCGGGGAGGTGAAGCCAGGCGGTGGCCACTTTTTTTCAAGGTGAAAGGAGCAACTGCGCATGACCACGCAGACGCATGCGCAGTGCAATGCATACGCATGTAAGAATATCCGCCCAGGCAAAACTCTCACAAGGTGCATGAAGGTCCGATTATCTGAAGTGGTGAACACTAAATTTACATGGAGTCTCCCACATCCCTTGTCGTCGTCCGGAAATAACTTTGTTAGTGGTCTACTTGCTCCGGTCCGACATTGCGATGGTCGATGGCATGGCCGCAAATCTCTTCCTCCGTTATCCATGCCAACGAATTTTGAAATTTTAAATTATCACAACTCACACATCCGTACCTGGTCGCAATTTGCAATACGTAAATGCCAGGTGAACATGATGTCAGCATAGATTAGAGAAGTTACCGAGCCGAACGGCGCACTCAAAAAAAAAAAAAAGAATTACTTTTCAACATTCACGTAATTGCTGCGAATCACATTACGTACAAACACTCCCCACAAAAAAAGATAAGACCATCCAACCTATGTTAACCGTGAAGTAGATAAAAAATTCCGCAATGTGGGAAGGTTTCCTATCTGAGATAGGCAGACCATAAATTCCGGTTTGTGGTGCATGGCTAGAGGCACCATAAGGGATAGGAAGATCACTTTACAGGAACAAGTTGTAAATCAGTAAATGGTGTCACCGAGGCCGTCCGGCTATGTCCAAGCAAATCGACAACAGCCACAACAACGACAATATCATTACTGGTTAGTAGCGAGCCCAGACTGGACCCCCGCGTCCCCAAAGCCGTTTTTATTGGAACAATAGAATATCGCAGGAATCCAACATCATTAAAGCTAAACCATTTGATGATCCTGGATAGCATTGGTTGCGGTAGGGAACAATGCACGAGTGGAGGAGAAGAATGGGGGATTCACCATAATAGAAAGACGCATACGCAAGAGTCGCTTTTTAATCCAACTGCCCACGACGCATTGACACAATTGTGCTTGCGCATACACAAACTCACCCTCGCCAGGATGGTAAGCATGGCGCCAGACAGCGATCTAGTAGTTAAGGCTTCGAACGACAAGGAGCAGCGGCGCGGCTCGGGGAAGTTTTAGCCGATAGCGCCTGTTCAAAGAAGACTAGCAAAGTGGATTTTCGCTCTCTTCTGTAGTGTCCTTTTCATGTTTTGATCTGAAATGGGAAAGTTGGTCAAACTTTAAATTGACAAGAACCCTTTGAATATTTTCTTTTTCTACATTTCTTTATCCAAATATTTCCCATCTTCTGCATTGCATTCTGTCTTGGGCATTCCGTTCTACTAATTTCTTTGCTGACGTTAGTGCAAAACAATCTTGCTTCAGCAACTTGTTTCTTCTACTGACATTTCACTCTCCTTCTAGTGACTTTTCCACTGACGCTTTCACTCCATTTTTCCCATCTACTTAACTTCATTGTCATTTATGTCTTGTTGTGGTGATGACCGACTTGTCCAATACAGACACCGATAATGGCGACAAGGACGAGAGTCTAGCTTCTCAAAAGTCCCACCAATACCACCGCCATCGAACATCCCCGCCTAGTGAAGCTTTCCACACCTCCTCCACCGACGAGAACCGCCATTACACGCTTCTGGACTACTACGACTTGACTCTACCGCTAATCAGCGGCAAGTCATTACAGTCTCTGAATGTGCACTCGTTTCTTAGAACATTGGTGGATTTCTCACTCTCACATTCGCTCCAACTCCGAGCACTTCAAAAACGAGAGATCAAGTTTGGTGATTTGTCATATCAGCAGATTGGCTCCTTCAGGATATTGGTGGTCAATTCCACTTTCCCAAAAACTACCCAGGCCCAGTATAGTGCTTGTGTCCGTCACAAGTTGGTAGAGCTCTGCCCTCAGTTCATTTT
>Ga0160505_100605_pt1 | contig 19528 bp, 11 predicted proteins | sample DIDeMG_FD_108225 | JGI IMG/M metagenome (GOLD analysis project Ga0160505, IMG submission 108225) | Enriched chicken feces microbial communities from UW Madison campus, WI, USA - DID2874_E49_Stillage MG | ecosystem: Host-associated > Birds > Digestive system > Large intestine > Fecal ... | reverse complement strand
CCCCCCTCTTCCCTCTTTAAATCCCCATTTTTTTTTCCATTTTAAAAATTTTTTTTTTTTTTGGTTAAATTTTTTTTTTCTTTTCTTCTTTTTTTTTTTTTTTTTTTTTTAGCTTGTGGTTTGCGTGGGAAGTTTGTTGAGGCTTGACTACCTACTAACAGCTGGCATGGATCTGCGTTGACGATGAGGGTACGTCAAGGACACTGCTTTATTTGTATCATTTTCTTTGAAAGGAAAACTTGTTCATTTTTATGATATAGACGTCATATATCACTTTAATGACTTCTTTGTGTTGCCCTTCTTTTACGTTAATATTCGTTGCACCCCATTTTGGATATTAGAACAATAAATAGATTTTCCATTGATCTACTGCTACGACTGTTTACTAAGATGCTCATTTCCCTCGTGATGGTGGCGACAGCGCCTTCAATAGTTCTTGACTTGGTCAAAAATATAGTAATCCAGTTTGCTTGATTTTTTAAAACTTGGCAATTCTTTTTTCTTGAGTATAGTCTATAATGTATCTAAGAGCCATTCTAGAAATAAAGCGTTTCCCAGTCTGTTTAATAAAAACAACAACAACAACAACAACAACAACAACAACAACAACTTAGTTTTGGGATAGAGTTTGACAATATCTGACATGTTTGGTGTCACTCCAAAAGGTTCTGGAGTTCCTGGAAACCATTTTTGTTTAAACAAAAGCTAGCTAGGCAACGGACCTTTTGAGCCTTGTTTTACGAGAAGTATCAATTTAATTTTATTATTATGATATCCTTATTTATTGAGAATGGGAGCAAAATGTATCGCACCTGGACCCGTATGCGAGGTGATTCGGAATCGCCGGGATTCTTCCGTGAGCCGCCAAACTCGCCTTGATGAGGGAGTTCAGCAAGTTTCAAACAACCCAGGGCAACTTAAAGCGACCCCAATAAGGATCTCTGTTACCGTAAATTCCATCTCAAGATCATTGTTCAGGGGGCTGGTTATCACCTAAACTTTGATGCCGTAGAGCTAGCGCTATCCTACCTTTCAGTCAGAATCGCTACTAGTTCGGCTCGATTAATTGTTGCATTTTGAATAATTGACCTTGGAAGGAGTGAACTTGGGATCAAGGCATTCTAGATGTTCTAGTTTTACTGGGTAACACAGCTTTAGAACCAAGCTTTTTTACAGAGGTTGATACAAAAAGCTGAGCGGATTTTGCTTCTCAAGGGACTCAGAATTTACAGACGGGTGTAGGTCCAGTAGGTAACTTTGTTCAATTGCGTATACTCTTTTTGTATAGACTGGCTAGATGCTTGCTTGCCTATTACGTAAACAATGTGGAGTAGAAAAGAAAAACAGCCATGACTTGGACCCAAAGAAGGTTTTTAATGTTTTCCTCCCAACAATAAGGTGGAGAGAAAGAACCTGTGCTGTAAATCATAACTAGGCTTTGGGATCGCTTGTCTCTAACTGGCGATGTCTTCTGAGAGTATACGGGCTACTTTATTGTTTATTTTATTATTTCAAAATGTTCGTGTAAAAAAAGAAAGCTTTATTGTTTCTTCTACCAGTATAATCTGAAGGTTTAAAACAAGTTGCAATAGAATTTTGTTTTTTGCCGTTTATTAACTACCGGCTTTTCGTGATTGCCACAGTCAATGGTGCTCCTGCATTCAATTTCATCGACATGGTTTGGGGGCGGCCAGAAGAAGGCTGGTTGCAAACTCTTGGTTCTAGTGGACCCCATTGAGTTCACCCACGTAAACACTAATGATCACGAGAATGAAATTGTAAAAGGTATTGAATATACTCTTGTGTGTACATCCCCTGTGTTCACAACTATGTAAAACTCTGTAGTAACTAGAGCGCTACTACGTTCCTCTTTATTGCTACTCCCTCATTTAACTTGGCTAACACATTGTGCCCGCCATCCAATAGCAGAATTGCTGGTTGCATTTTGAACCTAAAATTATAGTAGACTTGTCTTTATAATTTTCAAGTATTCGATGGCTTCAATTAAAATGATTTCATGACATAGCAAAATGAGGAGATTGCTTACAAGTATTGAAATTGACCTTGTACGTGTTGCTCTTTCACAAGAGTTAATAACAAACGCTTAAAAAATGGCAAAGAAAAAAAAAATATAAATATCATCTGCTTTGCCCACATTATCTGTTAAATATTATAATCTTCCTCTTTATCAAACGTTTCTCGTTCTTAAATCAACTATTTTTTGATTCATTTCGACCTTTACCAACAAGTCCTTTTTGCGCTTTTAATTTAAACACACCCATATATAATTAAACATGTCTGTTCACTACTGGCCCCCTGTCAAGCCTGGGTAAGTACTTGTTAATATTGTTGCTGCTCTGTTGCGGCTGAGGCCAGTTATAATATTGTTTCTAACACAAATGTCTTTAGTGCTATTGCCATTGGTACTCTCTTCACCCACGCCTCGAGCTTGGTCACCGCTGCCCCCGTCTTTGGTGCCCTTTTCCAGAAGGCTAAGACTGCTGACTCCCCCAAGGAGTTTGCAAAGTCTCAGGAGGCGGCTTCGGCCTTGACGGTCTATGGTTCATCCATTACTGGATCGGCCATTCAGTCCTACGCTGTGGGCGCACTGCTTAATCTTACCGGTACCGTCACCTATAAGGGTGCCAGTTATTTGGGTGGTTTGATTTTCTTGATTTCGCAGACTCCTACAGTTGTCAACAATATTCTCTTGGAGAAGAGACCTGTCGATTTGGTTATTGCTAAGATCGTGGCCTCTCTCTTGGAAACCATTGGTCTGTCGTTGACCCTCACATGGTGGGGTACTAGAACGAACTCATTAACTCTTCCTTAAGTAAACTTGACACTATAAATTATTTATACACCATAACAATTAAGAATCATCTAAGTTTTTATTACTATTCTTGTTTTATTTACACACATTATCACATTAAAAAAAGAGGAAAAGGATAGAAAAGGCCTTGAAGCAAAGCGCAAGACTGAAAAAAAAAGGCTATATAGGCATAATGCTTATTTACAACATCTACCAAAGGCGGTGGGAAGAAGCTTAAGTTTGTGGGCAATGTTGAAAGCTGTTACTACACCAGTAACAAAAAACAATCCAGTAACACCAGTAACAATGTTTCTAACAATATTAGCTTGTAAGCGCTCTCTTCTCACAGCCTCAGAGTAAGGAATGTCAGGACGGAAGGAGACCATAGTATATAGGGGAAGCCAGTAGTCCTTCAGAGACCTGGAAAGAATGCCGTCGAGCTTCTTACGCATCCTGTAGCTAGTAGAAACAACGCTCTCACGCATTTCAACATAATTGCGCATGGCAAGGTCAATGATTGCGGTAAGATCCTTGTGGCGGACCTCACTGTACTCATCAAAGGAGCCCTTTATATCTTTAAAGTCTCTCTTCTCCAGCAGCTCCATTAGGATACGGACATCTTCGAAACCGCAATTCATACCTTGACCGTAAAAGGGAACCATTGAGTGGGCAGCATCACCAATGATGATACACTTGTCTTCAAAGTGGTAAGGACTGCACTTGATACAAATAAGAGATCCACGGGGATTCTCATGAAAGGCCTTCAAAATATCTTCTTTAGTCATTAATCCCTTTTCAAAGACATCAGGGAAATCATGCCAGAAGAAATCAAGAACCTTTTCATCAGTGTCCAGGTTTTCAATAATCTTCCAGGGAGCGAATAAGGTAGAAGTGAAGGAGCCATCAGTGTTAGGCAAGGCAATAAGCATGTGACTTCCACGAGGCCAAATGTGCAGATGGTTCTTGTCCATCTTGAACTTGTTTTCTTCGTTTAGTTCATCATGGATTCTGTTGATACGCAGTTCCATGTAAGCGTGGTCAATGTACTCTTGGTTGAGATCCATTCGCACAACCTTCTGAAGCTGTGATCTAACAACGGAGTGAGCACCATCACATCCGACCAGCAAATCAACGTCATCAACTTCCAAAATGTTGCTGAATTTGTCATTTTCCATAGGCTGAGTGACAGAAAAAGTCAACTTAACTGAGGGCTTAAATGTGGCGCGGACAAGCTTGTGATTAAAAAAGGTTTCAATGTTAGCCGAAGCGTCCAGTTCATCAAGCAGATTACAGTTCAGGTCAGCACGGTCAATTGAGTTGATAGCTTCGCCGTATAAACCATAGTTTTGTGAGATTTCGTTACCGGCCAGATCGTGAACCATTCTGGCTCTCATTGGAATCAGGTTTTTGAGAACCCTGTCGGCCATTGCTTTGTCAACGGTTTCAAGAGCCAAGATACCTCTGGCTGAAACAGCCATGTTGATAGATCTAAAGCTAAAAATCTTGCGCTGCTCGGGAGTTCTGGCATCAGGTCTACCTTCATAGACCCTGACCTTGTAGCCTTTGCGCTCAAAGGCAAGAGCAGCAAGACAACCGACAAGACCGGCACCAATAATGGCAACAGTCTTGTTTTTAGGAGTTGGCTGAGAAGTTTCAGCTTGTGGTTCTGGCTCAACTGGAGACGTGGATTCAAGCGATCTGACAGACGCAGTATCGGAAACGAAGACAGTAGACTCTGTCAAGGGAGCCTCTACGTTGGATTCGGACATGGTAGGTGAATAGCAAGATTAGATTGGATAGTAAGTGTGTTTGAGAATATCAATGAGATGATGAAAATTTAGAAGTTAATAAGAAAAAGAAAAAAAATCTCAGATGGTTTTTATTTCGTGATCTCTACTTAAGGGATCTAGGTGAACTGGAAATCGTCAAGAAAAATGGTCAGATTATATTCAGTTTCAATAATTTTTTGGGCAACTCAAACGAGCCCACTGACTTCGATACAAAATAATATTTATTTGTCATAAATTACAGTATCATGACAAATATCTATGAAATATCATTAAGTAATTATTGACTACTACTATTTTAAATTACAAGTGGTGGTAGTAATAGTACTAACTATACAATTTTTGTCTCACGCATGGAAACAAGCGCGTTGTTGTCAAAACTCCTTTAGGTTATTTCAAAAATTCCATCTTGTTTGACATCGTCAACCGCTTCATCTTTTTCTTCCACCACCCGTGATACCTTCTACTCTAGAATTATCCCACTAACTCAACTCACTTTCATAAACAGCTAATATTACAATGGGAAGTAAGTAATGTTTATACGTGTTTTTCTTTTTCTCAACTGAATCTCTGAGATTGCTAATATTCTTCAAGCACAAACCGTCGAGGCCTGGGCTACAGAGCATAGACTGCTGAACTCCATTGCTCTAAGCACCTTAAAAGGAGCCACAGTTGGCATTGATGTTAAGCACTATATTATCCATCTATTTCAAAATGAATCAGAGCCTTTGGTTCAAGCTATTGGTGGCTTTCCTCTCAGTCTAATAGATCAAATTGAGCATGATATCTCCGCATTCAAGTCACTCAACATTACACCGCTTTTTGTTTTTGATGGTCTACCGGTTGCCATCAGCGCCGTCGATAAACCCTTCACAGGACACTCTCAAGGTGCCTTGAATACAAATTCGGCTCAAAAGAGGGCCCAAGCTTGGGAAGAATACGAAAAGGGTCGTGGTGATCAGGCTGTAAAACAATTCAACCAGGTTGGTTCGTCAGATCTCGACTATTTACAACATGGAAAGCGTGTTTTGATTGAATATTTTTCCTCGAATGATATCGAATTTGCTGTTGCACCCTACACTTCACATGCTCAGCTTGTGTATCTACATAATGAGGGATACATTGATGCGATTTATGGCGCTATTGATGTTCTCATGTACACTGCCGTCGAAAAGCTGATTGTGCATATCGATACGAAAACCAGTTCATTCACTTGGCTCCCCAAATCCCAGCTACTTTACAACATGGGTGTCAACCACGAGCAGTTTGTTGAGGCTTGTATTCTTGTTGGCTGTGAGGTGAGCCCCAAGCCATTTCCTTTAGTTGGCCAGCAGCTTGCGGCTACTGGCGGTCATGGTAACGCTTCGGCTCCTATTAAGATTGCCCTTTCAATTATTCTCTCTCCTTCCCCTTATGCTACTATCTCTGGCTTTGTTGACCCCAGTGCTACTCCAATCACCTATTTCGAAAGATTTCAAAAGGCTTATGCTGCCATTCAATACCAGCCAGTATTTAAGGATAGCGGTAAGACTGAGCCTATTTCAGCTGCTGAGGATACCCCCAGTGACATTCACGAATTTATCGGTCAGAGACTACCTGACGAAATTTACTTCTACATTTATCATGGATTGATTGGTACTGAACTTTTGGATGTTTTGACCTCTGGTCTGCTGGTAGAGCTTGCACCCTTAGACGGCGGTGTCAACACCCAGTACCGCGGATTCCTGCAGCACCTTCATGTTGATGTGTACCCCAAAAGTCTCTCTCTTCTCTCTCAATGTCTTCATCGTTACTACCAACATAAGCCTATCAAGACTATTCAGTGGTTTGATCAAAACCGTGAAACTACTATTAACAAGGCTCCCCAAGCCCTCTACCACCAAGTCTCGTCATGGAAGATCAGTGAAAGCATTTACAGTGAAGGTCTGAAAAATGCTGACTTGCTCAACATTCTTAAGCCATTTTATGCTGAAGTAGGCGCCAAGGAGGACGAGGTTAATGCCTTTATTGAGTCTACTATTCACAAAAAGCCTGAAGGATCTGCGCCTACTACCGTTTGGAAACCACATAACCCTAAAGAAATTGCTGTAAACGCTGTTTTAAGAGCACTGCAAATTGCAGGCCTTTTCACTCAAGACCATCACTTGACACCCTGGGGCAAAGTTATTGTCAAAACTCTTATCAGTATTCCTGATAAGTTTGCTGATGACGCCAGATTCCAAGAAGCACTGACTTTGGCGCTTCTTCTTGTGAAGGACGGAGCTTTGAACGCTACTGCCTTGAGTCCTGCCATCCCCGGTGGTCCTGAAAAGGGAAGCAGCGAAGTTCAAGCTCATGTTTTGTTGCTCAGTCGTATTGCCACATTTATTTCACTAAACCACAAGCCTTCTGGATTTGCTGGCCCGCTATCACACAATATCCTTGCCTTCCAATCTATTGTGTGGAAAGAAATTTTCAGCTACCGTGGTCTTATCGAGTCTAACTTGATTTCCTTGCTTGCTAATGGTGATGCTGATAGGCTTGCAGTTAAAGATGAAGACTGGTCGCACATTTCTAGTGCTCTGCCTTTCCTTAGAGTTCCGAATGCCGCGACTGGTGTTGCTGCAAAGTCCTACTTTGACAAGATCAACTCTTCTAACCCCACTTCTGCCGAGATTCCTGGTGTGATAAAGGCTGCCAAGTCAGAACTTACTACCATGTTCAAGCAAGCTGTCGATGTTCTTGATGACTTGTCCACTGCATTTGCGTTGTGGGACCTTGTTCACGCTGGTGTTGTTGAAGCCGAAACTCAAGGTCTTATATCCTCTACTGTTGCTAGTCAGTTCAAGTCTACCGGCGATTGGGTTAAGCCTTACATTTTTTAAGCAGGTGCGTTCTTATCTATTGATAGTAGTTCTTATATCTAAACAGAAATAAAAACCAGTATCTACTTACCAGCCAGTTACTAAATTAAACTGCCTTAGATAAAAGTCTCGTAGCTCGAATCGATTTAACTAGCTTATGAAAGCCGGTACTCTCATAATAACATTTGTAATAGACTCTACATGATATGACCCATTGGATACAATACTTATTGGTAAGAGTCTTTTGAAGACTTGTGATTACTCTTAATTGCAACAAGTATTGATACTACTCACATCTACGATATCTTTTTTGCAATCTTCTCGTTCTTGTCTCGTCACAACCAAGGTCTGAACAACGAAGTTTGTGTAAAACTAAATAGTGATTAAAGAGAAGATGCTTCATTAAAAAACAAAAAAAAGAAAGAAAAAACGAAAGGGTCATAACACATATTTTTGATCGTTACAAGAGATTTCTCTTTCAAAGGAAAAAGAAAGTGTAGGCAAAGGTATTGTCAAATTCCATACATTCTTGTAACCATTATCATAAATTTAACATAATATAAATAAGCTGATTAACGGTTGGACTTGGCAACACGCTCAAGCTCATCCTTCTTCTTGATGGCGTAAGAGTTGGAAGAACCCTTACCGGCGTTGATGAGCTCCTCAGCGAGGCACTCAGCAATAGTCTTAATGTTTCTGAAAGAAGCCTCACGAGCACCAATGGTCAGGAGAGCGATAGCCTGGTTGACTCTTCTAAGAGGAGAGACATCGACAGCCTGTCTGCGGACGGTACCAGAAGAACCAATTCTGGTGGAGTCCTCACGGGGACCAGTGTTGATGATGGCATCAACAAGAACCTGGAGGGGGTTCAGGTCGGTGAGGAGGTGGATGATCTCAAGGGCGTGCTGGACAATGCGGACAGCCTTAAGCTTCTTACCGTTGTTGCGACCGTTCATCATAAGAGAGTTGGTGAGACGCTCAACAATAGGGCACTGAGCCTTGCGGAAACGCTTGGAAGCGTATCTGCCAGCAGAGTGAGGGAGGTAGACAGCACTTCCGATCTGAATGTAGTCGGTGAGAGAAACATCCTTGACCTCAACATCATCAAAAGACCACTTGTTGAATAACTTGACGGAACCAGACTCGGCAATAAGGTCGGCAGGGAGGGGGGTGAAACCCTCGTAGACAACAACCTGTTCTTCTTGGTATTCAACTTCAACTTCAACTTCGACGTCAGACATTTTGTACTATGATTAACTGCTGATTTGAATAGCGGTAATGAGGGAGGAGGGGGTGATACATTTTCAAAAAAGAGGTTTTTTCATACAATCACTGAAAAATTTCGCATCTTTTCGTCACTGTAGGATGATGTAATAAAGTGATAATCCGCCACGCCTTTCTACGTTCATATCACGTGATGTATTGATTTAGGGCAAGGGTTGTGTTTATATTAGTACTGTTTAGCTTTAATACTTAAACCCAGATAACTATGTGGAGTTCAAATTTTATGCTAGAAACGATATGGCGTTTTAATAGGCTCACTAACAGCTTTTATTAGCGAGGCATCAATTATATACTAGCGCGGAAACCAATTTGAGAAATAAAACTTACTCTTTTGAAGAACCACAAGTGTTATCTTTTTTTTTTCTAAAGTTTTGTTTAGGGACTGTTGTTCCAAACTTTTGGCATAATTTAGTTAGGGTTATACCCTAACAGAATATGTCTTAAATCGTGTCTTTAATCGTAAGCCCCACATTGTGGAGTTAATGCGGTAATGGTTTTCTACACCACCGTTACCATCACCGAAAACTTTAATTAAAGGAGGGACAGACTTGAAGAAATGTGGAGTAAACACAACTCTGGAAGGTCCAAAGATCTCTTCTAATACTATATAAACAAATTGTGATCCTGTCAAAAAGCTAGTTAAATCTTTATAATATTTATCATTTACTTTCTTCTATAATTTTCATTGCATAATGACTTCTTTTGTTAAATCATTCTACTCTAAACCACTACTCTCCCGGGGTGCAGTTCAAGTTCTTTCGAGAGCCAGATTCTATTCAAGCCAAAGCCCCGCTTCTCTTTCAATAAAGTATCATTCACTGGACAAAGGTACAACAGAAGCTTCTGACACACCCAATGGCCCTAATATATGTGTTGTATCTTTGGATAGACCCAAGGCTAGGAACTCCATCTCACTGCAGCTTCTTGATGAGCTGTTTGATGTAGCTCATAAGGACTACCTGGCTCAGGACACCAGAGCACTGATTCTTACATCCTCTACACCTAGCATATTCTGTGCAGGTGCTGATCTGAAAGAAAGAAAAACATTTACTCCGAACGACACTCGAAACTTTTTAAAGAAACTAAACTATACTTTAGATCTTCTTGAAAATCAAGCAATCCCTACCATATCAGCTATCAACGGTGTTGCATTGGGTGGTGGTCTTGAGATTGCCTTGTCTACTGACTTCCGGGTGTTAGGCCAAAACTCTCAAGTTGGGTTGCCCGAAACTCGTCTTGCCATTATTCCTGGCGCTGGTGGTACTTACAGATTGCCTAGGCTAATTGGCAAGTCTAGAGCACTTGATCTTATTTTGACGGGTAGAAGAATTAAATCAGATGAAGCTTTGGCCCTTGGCGTGGCAACCCGTGCTGTTGAAGACGCTGACAAGGGAGCCCTTGAACTTGCCCGTGAAATTAGTGGAGGTGGACCTCTCGCGCTCACTGCTGGTAAGAAGGCTGTTCGCGGTGCGTCACCTGAATGGGAGGCCGCTATGTACGAGCGTGTCGTTAACACTGAGGATAAGTTTGAAGCACTTGCCGCGTTTGCTGAGAAAAGAACGCCTGTTTTCAAGGGTCGTTAGTTAGATTTGATTCTATTTAATTTAAATATACGTATGCCTACGATATTGGTCATTAACCAGCTGTTAAAGCTTGCCTAATCACTTACCCTGCTTCTCAGCCGTACATGGGGTCCCACCCTATTATTCCCAAGTTATGCAGCTAATATAGCAGATGTATGTTGATGCCGTCTTATTTCATGATGGATTGTCCAAAAAAATTTTTGAGCATTCATTAAATCAGCTACTGAGATTTAGATTCAAGGATTGAGATTTTGCAAGGGTTTAACCAGCTAGTATTGCTATTAAACAAATAAACCTATCAAAAATGTCTACAGAATTGACCACCGGTGTAATTTCTTCTGCTGAGTATATCGCCAAAAACTCAACGGAGGTGTTTGTCTCGGAGAAGGGATGTAAACAAGCAGCCAACTCCATCTATGAATCTATGAAGTTACAACAATACTCGACAGAGACCTGGGCAAGTCATCCTCTGAATCCCAAGGAAAAAACCAAGGAAACTGTCGACTGGATATTTATGGTAGATTTGTTAAACTTCAGTTTTTGGTCAGACTACGATGACAGCGACAGTGGCCATCCAAGGTCTCAGCGATATTCGGTGAAGTACAATGACGAGCTTTATACGGGATACTGGAGTCTAGTGGCAGCCATCAATAAAGCTCTTGACGCCGGCATTCCAATAACCTCACCAAAGTACTGGGCATCGCCAGAGTTCACCAAGGATGTCCTCGCACAGGTACTCGAAAGTGAAACAGAGGAACAAGTTCCGCTGTTTGAAAAGAGATTCGAGGTTTTGAAAGAAGCTAGCAAGGTGCTGATAACTGTATGTGCAATATCTATTTGTTTTTCATTATATGGAAACTCTTCTAACACTTTTTTTTTTAGAGATTTGGTGTTAATTCATTTGCTGATATCATCTCACAAGCAGATCAATCCGCTGTAAAACTGGTGAATCTGGTCGCAGAGAACTTCAAAAGCTTTAAAGATGTTTCAAACTACAAGGGAAGAGAAGGTAAGTTCCATTCATTACTGTTGAGATCTGACAGCTATTAACATGTGTGTTACAGTCAAAATTCTGAAGAGAGCACAGATCTTGGTGTCTGATCTGTGGGCATGCTTTAATGGTGAGCAATGGGGAACATTCACCGACATTGACCGCATTTCTATGTTTGCAGACTATCGCGTTCCTCAGATTCTCCACACCCTCAACTGTATTTCCTACTCGAAAGACCTTAAGGACCACATTGAAGGACTCAAATACCTGGAACAGGGCAGCCCTGATGAGATAGAGATCCGAGGCTGTTCCATATGGGCCGTGGAACTAATAAAGAGATATATTCTGGAGGAGTACCCCGAGTCCAAGGTCAACGCGATTCTGATTGACTTTTATCTCTGGGATTCGGCTAAAAAACTTCAGAAACAACTTGGAGGAAACGGACATCTAATCCCTTGTCATAGAACGAGAAGCGTATTCTATTAAATCAAATGTAAATAAATAATAATAATAATAAAAAAACTGTCATAGAAATCATTAATCTTTTGAAGGAGGAGGCCCACAGGGTTGAATCATTTTCTATTATGTGTTAGTAGGTAGCAAACGAAGGTTCAGTAAGAGAATACTCACGTCAATGAACTGGGTCTTTACAACAGCCTGAGGCTCGCCTAGACCGATTGACAAATATTCCAAAAGAGCAGGATGTCCCACAAAAGATGTGTATGTGTCTCTATGGACGTTTGTTTGCCACTCACTAGAGAATATGTTAGCATTGAAAGCACATACTAAGAGGCTGAAAGGCTTACTATCTGGTCGTGTCTGGAGTTCCGACTCCAATGTATCTGTTTTGAAGATGCTCAAACTTTTGTTGATCTCGAAGTCTGTCAGCCTGTAAAGTAGTTAGCACACTATTTACCAATGTAAAAATAAAATATCCATACCATTTTTGTTATGATTTGGTATTTTACCAAGGTGCGTCGATATTGATGGAAGGTTGGCTATGAAGTTTTTCCCAAATAGCAAAAATTCAAAACGCCCCTCTTGTAGAAAAACTGAGCGCATCCCATTATTTTTTCCTTCCAAAATTTGAACTTTTCACCACTCCACCACACACGCGTCTCAAATCCCAATCCCAACCCGTCATAAGCACATCACAACCATCCCAACAATAGCCACTGTAGAAACAGTTTTATGGATCTTTCAGTGCTATTTGAACTAGTTTATTAATCATGGTTTCTGATGGTAAGCCATCCAACAATGTAGGCACTAATAGTGCTCAAATTTCCGGTGCCAGTACGCCGATGTCCATGACCCCAGGTCCCAATCAAAATGTATTACTTCAGAATATGAAGCTTCAAATTATTACCGATGATATTACTTCAGACTGGGAGGTGTCCGGCAGAGACCAAATGTATGTATACGATTCCCGTCTTCTGCAGCGACCACGTTCGAAGAATTTCTAACCAGACTTGTACAGTCTCAATCTTGCGAAAGACACAATTGCCGACGATAACTTGACGCTTTTGGTCGTCATATTCCATGAAATTATCCTTGGATGTTTATCCTCTTTATTACCACCCAGTATGGGTGCCGACCTTGTTCAGCAAATCATAGATCAACCCGACCAGAACATTGTCAAGATATTTCTTCACACCTATTCTCTTTATCCGCCTAACGAACATTTAGTAAAGCTTCTTTCTCTTCTTAAAATTGATAACAGCCTTTTACTACTATTGCTTGATCCTTCAACCTTGATAAATATCGGTGCTGCCAATCAAATGTTTGGCAAGAAAATTGTGCGGACCAACACTACCATTTTATACAAGCAAAAGCGATTCAACCTGTTGCGTGAAGAGTCAGAGGGGTTTTCGAAATTGATTGTTGAAATTTACTCGTCAGCATTTTCTCGAAACAACATGCAAAAAGTCGATAACACAGCATCGACTATTGTCTCACTCATTGGCTACTTTGACCTCGACCCTGTAAGAACTCTCGACGTTTTCTTAGATATAGCTGCCATGAATCTTGTAGCACAATCCAGCTTTTTCATTCAAGTGCTTAAGAAGTCCCCATGGTGGCCGTCGAAACCCTGCAAACCGACATCATTGACCACAATAAACGAAGGGGGCAACCTCATGGCGGCTCAACTGTTAGGTTTCAAACTACGATCAATAGTCAAAAACGGTGACACTACTCCCGATAATTTATTGATGCTTATTGCAGTTTTGATTAAAGAAGGGTTCATTTCACTTGCAGCAATTTACCCCTTTTTGGATCCAGAAGACGAAGTGTTGATTTCGCTACATGAAAAGTGGAAGAGCGACATGGATGAACGCGCGTTTCTGGCCACCGCGTCTGCCCTGGCTTTGGCGGCACCGTTGACAGACGATAATGATTTGCCAGGTTCGCAAAGTCAGCGTCAACAGCAACAGCAACAAGAAAAGAAGGAAGAACCTGCTAAAAACCCAGATGGCAGCATTAAATATCCTGCATACCAGAAGATTGGCCTACTGAATGCATTATTATCGGTGGGATCTCTGTATCCTTCTCTCTTCATTCTGTCGAGGTTTCCGAATATTGTTGACCCATATCCTGAGGTCGCTGATTTACTGCATCGCTTGGTAAACCACTCTATCACCCCCTTGTATGAAAAGTACGGAAAACCTTTTGATACCAACGCTTTACCCTCATTCAAGGCGAAGAAACTGCCGACATCTATAACACGAGACTTGAATTTGGTTGATCCCAGTCCTAGTATTATTTCGCGTGGGTTGAACTGTCTCACTGGACTCACAGAACCTAGTCTGATAAAGTTCTTCTACGAAAGTTGGACTTCCGATCTACAACAAGTCAGAAATTTGGAAGAGCTGCTGCAGCTTTCAAACCTTCTCCTCAAATTTTCTGGCCCGTTACTTTCTCGTGATGTCACTTTACTCGTCAAACTGTGTCGCATTGGTGTGAACTTTTGCTCCGCACACAAGAATGATACTAAGATCATTGACTTTTGGGTTGAATATTTTAGAATCCACCTTTTGCCAACCATTTCCTTATTGTCACCCAATCCTGGTGTGATTCAAGAAATCTACTCGCTTCTTCGCCATTTTTCTTTTGAAGTTAGGTATTCCCTTTATGGAGAATGGCAATCTGTGTTGCTAAAAGCTTCACCCCACTTGAAGTTTGCTTCCAACAAGGCTGAGAAAGAGACCAAGAATGTCTTAAAAAGACTTTCCAACACTAATGTTAAGGAAATGATGAGACGACTTGCCAAGATTTCTTATTCCAATCCGTTGAGCAGTTTTACTGTGTTTATTGGACAGGTTGAGAGTTATGACAACCTGGGAGGTCTAGTTGTGGAAGCCGCCAGATACTTTACTGACATGGGCTGGGATATGTTCCCCTACATTATTATGATCCAACTCACGTCTGGTAGAGGCACTCAACAGATGGACGGTCTTAATGATAGAAAATGGATTCAATCTCTCGCCAACTTCACTGCTAAGCTATATCGTCGTTACAGCTACATGGACACTAAGCCTTTACTTTTATTCTTACTGCGCCAACTTCATGTTAATGATCTCTCATTCATTATTGTTCTGCGTGAACTCATCACCCAGATGGGTGGTATCGCTCAACTTTCGAATCTTACTAACAAGCAAGTTGAAAACCTCGGTGCCGGCCCTATTCTAAGATCGAAGGTTTATGAGTCAATCGAAGATGGCAGAGAAAGTGCTGGAAAATCTGGTAAGCGATTGGTTGATGCTATCATTCACCTTAACATTTTTACCGAGCTTTTCATTCTTCTGAGTCAAATCCACTCGAGGTTTATCTACTATGTTCCCGAAGAGCTGGCTTATGAAAAAGTTCTTGCATCAAGATATGACGATCTTACCCACATTCTACTCCAGTTTACGGAAATGTCAAATCATTACATTGATAATGAGACTTTTATGAAGAATGCCCTTCCAATTGAAAAGCTTTGCATTGATTATGGCGTTCCGGTTTCTTGGGCGTTTGGTCTTTGGCGACAGTATCTCGGAGATGAGATTAGATCATTTGACAAGTCATCTAAGATTGAAGATGTTGAGATGACTGACGTTGCCAGCGATGCTATTATTGCTGATACCGACGTAAGTATTTTTATTGATGTGCTACTGATTGTTTTTTTACTAACAAAAATTTTTTTCATTAGAAATGGCATCCATTGCTTAAAGGGCTGATCAAAAATATTTATAAATTGTATCCCGAAGATGAGTGGAAGTTTATGAAACCTGGATTTTTTGTCACATTTTGGCAGCTTTCGCTCTACGATATCCAATACCCATCGAAGAACTACGCTGAAGCTGAGGAAAAGATTAAGGAAGCTCTAGCAGGACTTAATGATACCATTTCTGAGCTCAGTAACGACCATAGACGTGAAGCTCACCAGGCCTTAAAGGCAGCCAAGATCAGAAAGGAGGAATTGCAACAACAGCAGTCCAAACTTACAGCAGAGAGTATGCGCCACGCGCTGCACTTTGAAAAATCAAAGACTCGACTTAACGATGAAAAGGAGTATTGGTTCAACTACGATGGCCCTGAGAGACATGTCAACAATGGCATTGATGTTCGCCAAAACCAAATCAAGCAGTTTTTGTCTTACTGTATTTTACCTCGCACAGTTCACTCACCTATTGACGCTATTTTTTGCGCTCGAATGACCACTTTGCTGCATGCTCTGGGCACCCCTCACTTCTCCACTTTGACGTTTTTCGACAAGCTGTTTGCTGATGGAATCCTGTTTGCCACACTATTAACTTGCACAACATATGAAGCTGAGAACCTGGGATTGTTTCTTGCTGAAGTTTTGGCAGAGCTTGGCCGCTGGAGAGCCGATCGTGCAACTTACGACAAGTTTGGTCTTGGCGTGAAAGTTATTGATGGCAAAACTACTTATCTTCCTGGATTCATCTTTGACCACTCAGGTGAAGTTGCAGATGGCAGTCACCACCTTCCCCATGATAATTTTATGAGAGCTTTGGAGAAATGGCACCGTCGTACAACCAAATCCATTGTCAACTGTCTTCGCAGCGAGGATTACATGCACCGGAGAAACACCATTACGCTACTCAAAAATATGCTTGGTATCTTTCCTACTATTTCTGCAAATGGTTTGGATATCATTGATGCTCTCGAAGATATTGTCTATAAGGATGACCGAGAGGATTTGAAGCTTGCTGCTCAAGCCTTGCTAGTTCACCTGAAACGTGCCATACCTACTTGGATTGAAGCCTACGATTTCAAACCTACTGGGCCGGAGGCTAAAGAGAAGATGATTGAAGCTGCCGCTTCGCTCGCTAAGGAAAGAGAGAAGAAGATGTTGCTCCGTACCATGGGCAAATCGAAACCCAAGACTATGGGAGATACCATATCTTCTGGCGCGCAAACACCAATTTCTCATCCACCATCCAAGGAGAGTCCTACTCCTGCCAATTCTTCGTTTACTCCTAGACTTAGTGAACGAAACTCTAGCTCGTCTCTTCCGGCCTCCTTGCCGAAGATTCCTACGGGTCCCCGTCGCGATGAGCCTAGTTCCACCAGGCTTGGAACCTCTTCCCATTCTAAACAAGAAGTTAGACCTAGTGGTCCAGGGAACTTACGCGGCAGACAGGCCCTCAGTTCTCGTGAAAAGCAGTCTAATGAGCCTGCAACCAGCGTTAATTCTATGGAAATCAAACATAGAGCTGGACGCCCGGCTCCCCACGCCAAGGAAGAATCGTCTCGTCCGCCTAGCCGCTCTGGTGGCGGAAAAGTTGATTCGGAGCCAGAGGGAAGACGGGGCAATGCGTCAAAGGGAGCTGGCGATCGTGGCCGTGGTAATAGTGGCGGCGATCGGGGCAGTAAATTCTCCAGTGACAACAAGGGAGGTGATCGGGCTTCTCATGATCGTCATTCTAACGACCGGTTTAGTGATCGCGGCAATAATTCCAACGGTCAAAATAATGGCCGAACCGATGCTAGACCCAAGTCTGAGAAAGGAAACGAGAGGAGTGATTCTCGAAACGACTCTCGAAATGATTCTCGAAATGATTCTCGCAGCGACTTTAGGAAAAATGATACTAAGGGCGGTGACAGAGGCAACAGAAGCGATAGCAGGGGTGACTCTAGGAACGATCCTAGGAACGACTCTAGAAATAATTCCAGAGATGACTCTCGTGGTGACTTGAGACACGACTCAAGAGCTGACGCCAGAAATGACACTAGAAACGACACTCGCAATGATTCGAAGAACGACGCTCGCAATGACTCTAGGAACGACAATAAGAATGCAGATAGACGCAATCTTGGTCGTGGAGGAAACAACAACCGAGGTCCACGTCATGGAAACGATTCGAAGGACAATTCTAGCAATTCTCATGGTAGACAGGGTACTGGCAGCAATGCCATTGGTCCTGCCAGTTCTAACAGACAGGCCACTGGCAGCAATGCTATTGGCCCTAGTGGTGGCCAAGCTAACCGGGTGCGAGATGCGGCAGCAACCAGCAACCGTTCTCGCGATTCTTCTCCTAACCGGGCACCCAGACCAGGTAACAGAGGTGGCGAGGGTAGACGCGGTAACAATGGCAGAGATACCAAGGGTAGTTCTGATAACCGCGACCGTGGAGGCAATGCCAGAAAGAATGACACTGAGAAGGGTTCCGGTCAAGGGTCTAAGGCCGACAACAGAGGTCCGAATGACAATCGTGGTGGCCGTCGTGACGATGACAAGAGCCGTGATAACAAGTCAGGGCGCCGTGATGGACCTGGAGGTAACGCGCGTGGTAACCAGCAGTCATCGGGGAACACTAAGGAAGCCCGAAAGCCTTTACCGCCCCCAGCTTTGCCACCTCCACAGGACGGTCGCCGCAAGAGTTGGGACACGCAAGGCGCCCGTAATGCCAACTGGCATGAGGGTGACCGTGCCAATAATGCTGGCGGCAGTGGCAGTGGCCGACCGGACTCTGAGCGGATGGAAAGCAGACAGCGGAATGAGAAGGAGCGCGAGAAGCGCCAGCGCGACCGTGAGTGGGATCGTGACCGCAAGTTGCCACCATTACCGCCTCCACCCATGGATGACCGATACCGCGACAACCGCGATTATAATGGCAGTGGCGGTGGAAACAACAATAGTAGTGGCGGCGGCGGCCCGGGAGGTCGAGGCTCAGGGGCAAATAGTGGCGGCTACGGCAATGACAGGAAACATGGCCGGGGCGGTGACTATGACTCTGGTGCCAACAAGCGACGCAGAACTGGAGGTCGCTAGGCCTTTTTTATTATTCTCGACTTTGATTAAGGGGATTTTTTTTTTTACTTCATTTTTACCTACCCTGCTCGAGTTTGGGTAACTGCTTCTTTATATGTATCTAATTGACTTTTATTTTGTGTTTTTCATTTGTAATTTCTTTTTTACATTATTAAAGGCATTTTTAGACAAAAAAACACTGGGTTTCTATATAAGAAAACCTAGTGGGGTTGAATACGATATCGCAATTTTGACACGACTTGAAAGTTGAATCGAGACTAGCGTTGACAACAAGCGAGGAGGGTTTTTCATTGTCCGTAGGTTTCAACTATACCAGGTAGTTTGTAAAGTCTTGTGCTGGCGATGATTTTATCTATTTTTATTTATTTTTTTGAACGTGTGACCATCAACCATACTTGAATATTGTCAGTATACCCAGGGTGTCTGGTCAGGCCAACCAAATGATAAAGACTACATTGTGATCTACACTGTTGGTCGTCATTTGTTGAATAAGTTTTAAAATACTGTATGTAGACACATATTGTATAATTGGAGTATGAATCTTTTTGCTATGACTGTTAACATTTCAAAGGCAGTGATTTAAACTCATGTGGAAAGTAAACAATGACAGAGAGCTTTTTGAACATGACATTACCATGATTGTTAAAGTAAAACAAGCAGCAGCTTTTAAGTAATGAATTGAGTATAAAAAGAACATAGATCTTGAAACCACCATTTTGCGGCGTAAACTAAAAAATTCCAAAAAAAGTTTAATTCCTGCTGTATTAAAAAAAAAAGGGTTTGAGCAAGGAAAGAAGACTGCACTGAATAAAACTAACCAGACCTGGATAACTATTCATGTAATTGGGCAGCCAAACTGGCAGCAATAAAAAAAAAAAAAAAACAACATATTATAAGGATTATTAATGTTAAATTTTAAACAAAACATGAAATATAATATCTTATATTT
>Ga0160505_100604_pt1 | contig 19552 bp, 6 predicted proteins | sample DIDeMG_FD_108225 | JGI IMG/M metagenome (GOLD analysis project Ga0160505, IMG submission 108225) | Enriched chicken feces microbial communities from UW Madison campus, WI, USA - DID2874_E49_Stillage MG | ecosystem: Host-associated > Birds > Digestive system > Large intestine > Fecal ... | reverse complement strand
TCTTTTGACCGCTCAACTTGACTATTCTGCTGATCGTTCTACTGTCACCAACTCTGTTGCTAATTTGGGTGCCATTTTCGGAGGAATGGTTTGCGGTCACTTTTCGACATTCATTGGTAGAAGATTGACTATCATTTTGGCTTGTATTCTTGGAGGTGCCATGGTCTATCCATGGGCTTTCTCAAGAAGCTCTGCTATCAACGCTGGTGCTTTCTTCTTGCAAGCCGGTGTCCAAGGTGCTTGGGGTGTGGTTCCAATTCATTTGTCTGAGTTGTCTCCTCCAGCTTACAGATCGTTGGTCGTTGGTCTTTCCTACCAGTTGGGTAACTTGGCATCTTCTGCCTCCTCCACCATCGAGAGTACCATTGGTGAAAGATTCCCAATTACTCTTAAGAATGGAAAGAAGGGTTACGACTACTCAAAGGTCATGGCTATTTTTATTGGTGCCGTTTTTGCTTACATGATCTTGATCATTCTTCTTGGTCCAGAGAACAGAGGTGCAGACTTCAACATGGACAGAGATGTTGTTTTGGTTGATGAGGACGAAGAATTAATGGACAAGAAGGAAGATGAAGAGAGTCTTGGTAAAGGTGGCGCCGTTCATTACGAGGGCGGGAATGAGCCTGAGCAGCGTTGATCGTTTATAGGTTTTAATTGAAGTCACTCAGATAACTGAATAGTAGTTGAGAAGTATAAGAAAAATCATCCTGGGGATTCTTTTGCTTTTTGGGAGAATTACTCAGAATCGATGTCTTACACAGTGGTTCTCTATATTTCATGACGATGCATAGACGATCTAGTGCATTACCAATTGATGTCTAATTTATTACCAATTTTTCATCCCTTCTTCCGGTTTTCCTGTCGCAGATATTATTTTTTGGCAGATCTGCAGTCCGGTCCAACGGAAAATTCAGTTCATCGAATGTTGAAGAACTCCCGGAAGGGCTCATCTCTCTCAGACCATTTCGGCCCTGTGGAAAGCAGAACTCAAAAATGACAATGTTTTAATTGTCCAAGGAGACAATTTTCTTGTGATCAAATATATTTCGCACAACTTTATCCTCTATAGATTACTGACTTTATATCCAGCAAGGGACTAGAAAAAAAAAAGGCATATAATAATCTGTTCTACTTATTGGTAGAATCTAAAGGAAACAAGAAACTTTGAAAAGTTATTTCTATATACGGCTTTCTTTTCATTAAACCATTAGCCCCTTGCTCCATTGAGTTACCAAAAGTAAATTTTTAAACTCTTTTTATCTCAGAGATAAGGGAAAGTCATGGATATCTGAATGAAGCCGTGGTTCATCTACAATAGGACCTGAGGGTTGAGTGACTCTATTCAGATATGTAAGTATTGTCGGTGACTTGAAAAACTCCTAAGAATTAATGATATCACGGATTATGGAGTATTCATGTACTAATTCTTCAATTCATCCGAGATACTTTCGGTCAGCCCTCATCAGACAATAGTCTCATCAGTAATGAATTCAAAGTATGCAGCTTCGTTCTTGAAGTCCTTGGTCACATTTTTCTAGTAATTGCCCTCATAATGGGTTTAAAGGACTAGAATTGGTCACGAGGAACCCAAATTTTTTTGACGAACATCGATGTCAGAGGTTGTGGTTATACTGTAGAATGACTTGGCCGTTCTTCAAACCAGCCTTCGAAACAATTATGTGCTTCTAATTACTTAAAATAATGCATAAATAGTTAACTCGTTATTGTGAGGCTTCTGTTTCATCCATTTATTTGTCCACATGCCATTTAGTAGGAAATGCGAAATGATAAATATATTATTCTTTGCTATCGAGGAGGGTAGCAATGCGTTCTTTGCTTATTGCCCCTTAGCATGAATTCCAACGGTCCCTTAGATCGTCTTTAAAAAATCCGTGTTAAAATTTCCAACCTAGGCTGAAGTGAACGTTTTAAATCAAGGGAAATGAAAGGAGCCTCCAAACTATCATGAAAAGGTAGCAACACTTACCAGCCATTTCTTACAATCAATAGGAGGCATTGATTCATTAATTTGACTCATATCCTTGCATTTCAAAAATCAGAAGTATGGCTTGTGACACTCTTTTCGACTTCAGTTCACAAATTTCTTTCTCAATCCATCCACAAAGTTCACAGCCGAAAAGTGATGACTCGATTAAACGTACCTATCAAAATAGATCGAAATAACCTAATATTCAAGTCTGGTTCTTTCAAGTCGAGTTTACGATTTTTGTGATGCCAATTATCTTCTGTTAGATGATTTCAATTTTGTTCTGCATTTACAATATTATGAAAAAACTCGGGAATCAGAGAGAACCTTGAAAAGCTGAGAACATTCACAAGCCTCTGTTCTTTTCTCTTCTCTTCTCAGCAATTGGCCCAAGCAGAATAATTCTCTTACATTCATACGGAAGTTGAGTTTTTCCCCACACAACAGCGATCCTCGGTATTTTACTTGTTGGGTTCGCATTCATAAACTTTGCCAGCAACAGCATAGAATAACTGTTGCTAAAATGCCATTTAGGAAGTCTTAAGCATATTTATTTAAGTGGCAAATAGCCAAGATCATATAAGCTTTCAGGGTTTATTGTTGGCAACCGTCGATCACATTGTTCCTGAATAATTCGAGTAAGGTGAATTTCGAAAAGAAGGGAGAACCTCCTTGGATCTTGCCCCATCTCAATAAATTCAATTCCGCTTTAGGAACTCTTAAGCAACCGAAAATTATTAATTATGGGTCCTGCAATAATATTTTCACAGCCCATTAAATTGACGTTTCAATGCTATATCCCATCAAGTGCGACATGCATGAGATGGAATCGAATTGTGGGGAGGTGTGAATGCATATAAAAAGACAAGGGCCGCTCAGTACTTCCTAATTAGCGACGCCCCGAGGACCATTCGTTGGATGTCACATATATAACATCATCAAATCTGGTCAATTGAACCTATACAGAAAAAAATTCACTACTATGGCTGATATTGATGTGGATTACGTGCTTTCGGAATTAACTCTCCAAGAAAAAGTTGGATTGATCTCGGGTGCTGACTTGTGGCATACCTATGCGGTACCAAGACTTGGTGTCCCATCTGTGAGAGTTTCTGACGGACCCAACGGAGTTCGTGGAACAAAAATATTCAAGGGCATACCCGCAGCATGCTTCACTTGTGGAACAGGGCTCGCATCCACCTTTAACAAGGAGTTGTTGCAACAAGCTGGTGGACTTATGGCAGAAGAGGCCAAGCACAAGAGCGCTCATGCCATCTTGGGTCCAACCACCAATATGCAAAGAGGACCATTGGGAGGTCGTGGGTTCGAGTCTTTTTCTGAAGATCCTCATTTGGCTGCAATGGCTTCGATTGCAGTGGTGAAAGGAATCCAGGAGAACGACATTGCAGCTACAATCAAACATTTTGTCTGCAACGACTTGGAGCATCAGCGCGAGGCTTCCAATTCCATTGTGTCCGAGAGAGCCCTCAGAGAAATCTACTTGGAGCCATTTCGTTTGGCTGTGAAGCATGCAAACCCTGCTGCTTTCATGACCTCCTATAATAAGGTCAATGGAGTTCACGTTTCCCAGCTGCGCAGATACATGGAGGAGATTCTCAGAGGTGAATGGGGCTGGGATGGTTTGATCATGTCGGACTGGAGTGGTGTCTACACAGACAGAGATGCTATCCAGAACGGACTTGACTTGGAGATGCCTGGCCCTTCACCTTACAGATCCTTCGCAAGCTTAAACCAGATGATTAAGTCACAAGAGCTCAAGATCATGGATTTGGACGCCAGAGTGAAGAAAGTGTTGGAGTTCGTCAAGTGGTGTGCCAGATCGAACCTCCCAGAAAGAGGACCCGAGGATGCTGACAACAACACTCCGGAAACTCAAGCATTGTTGAGGAAGATCGCTTGCGAATCCATTGTGTTGATGAAAAACGATGATGAAGTTCTTCCTCTCAAGAAATCTGACAAGATCGCTATCATTGGTCCCAATGCAAAGGTGGCTCAGTACTGTGGAGGAGGTTCTGCTTCTCTAAACTCATACTACACTACCAACCCATTTGAGTCAATTGCTGAGAAGTTGGAAGTTGAACCAAAGTACACCATTGGATGTGAAGCTCATAAGATGTTGCCACCATACTCATTGAGCAAGGGAATCAAGAATCCAGAAACAAAGGAGCTCGGCTTCCTTTGTGAGTACTACACTGAGCCATCTGACTCTTCTACCAGAAAGAAAATCGATGAGAAGCATTTTGACGAAGAAACATTGTACTTGTTTGATTACAAGAACGACAAGATTGTTGGAGGAAAGTTCTGGGTTGACATTCAGGGTGAATTTACCCCAGAAGAGGACGCTGATTATCAGTTTTCTCTTTTCGTATGTGGTACTGCGAAGTTGTTCATTGATGACGTTTTGGTGGTGGACAACTGGACGGACCAGAAGCGTGGAGAATTCCTTTTCGGACTTGGAACAATCGAGGAGAAGAGCACCTTTTCTTTTAAGGCCAACAAGACATACAAGATACGTATCGAGTATGGGTCTGTGAAGACTTCCAAGATCATTGGACCTGCTGAATTGGGAGGTGTAATGAGATTGGGAATGAATAAAATCATCGATGGTGGCGAGGAAATTGCTAGAGCTGCTGAGATTGCCAAGTCAGTTGACAAGGTCGTTTTGGTGATTGGCTTGAACAAAGAGTGGGAGTCCGAAGGATATGACCGTCCAAACATGAAATTGCCATTGTTGACCGATGAGCTTGTTAAGGCTGTCGTGAGGGCCAACCCCAACACTGTCATCGTCAACCAGTCAGGAACTCCAGTGGAGATGCCTTGGTTAGCAGACGTAAAGTGTTTGGTCCAGGCATGGTATGGTGGTAGTGAAGGTGGTAATGCAATTGCAGATGTCTTGTTTGGTGACCACAACCCTAGTGGAAAGCTTTCATTGTCTTGGCCCCACAAGAACTCCGATAACCCAGCTTACTTGAACTTCAAAACTGCCAAGGGAAGAGTGTTGTACGGTGAGGACATCTATATCGGGTACAGATATTACGAGAAGTTAGAGAAGGAGGTGGCGTTTCCTTTTGGACATGGCTTATCGTACACTTTATTCAGCTATTCTGAGCTTGAGTCGGGTGTTGACGAGGAAAAGAATTTGCTTTCTGTTTCTTTCAAATTGACTAACACTGGTTCCATTGATGGCGGCGAAGCTGTGCAGATTTACCTTTCCCAGGTTGATCCTACATTCGACCGTCCCGTTAAGGAGTTGAAGGCATTCGAAAAAGTGTTTTTAAAGGCTGGAGAATCTACTATTGTGAAAACTGAGCTTTCCTTGAAGGATTCAGTTTCATATTTTGATGAGTACTACGAGAAGTGGAACATGGAAAAAGGAACTTACCAGGTTTTAGTAGGAGGAAGCTCCCAAGGTAATTTCTTGACATCAAACTTTGATGTCAAGAAGGAGAAGTTGTGGACTGGACTCTAAATAGCAAGTATTTCTATTGGTAATAAAGATTGAGTTTAAGAAAATCGCAATAAAAATTGGTTAACATTTGTAGTTAGCAATGTGCACTAGTGATGCCTTCGTCATTAGATGCAATCTACCTTCACATGTCTTCAAAAAAATAGGGAATATTCTCAAGGGGTGGAATTCGATGTAACCAAATTGGACCTCAACATTTCAGGTTCTCTCGGTCGTATTCGAGCTTACGAGTATCCCCAAATAATCGGTGGGTCTATTCCGCACCTACGCCAGGGTCAGGGAGGGTGCATGTACGGCTGGTGCATATTGGTAGTAAATCTGTCTATTATATGTGCGACATGCATTATAGATTCTGAAAACCTACCACGAAGAACTCCCATGCAACCATCTTGTTACGAGCCCGGAAATATTCAAACAATCAACGCGGAATTTAAGAATGAATACCTTAAAATTCTTTCACCAACTCCCTGTTAGAGAATGTAGTTCCGGCATTCCGCATTTTTGAGGACTACAACCTGAATTGGCTATGTCAATGTCGGTTGCATGTATCAGATGGGATGTTGTTGAACGGAATTATACTCGCATATTAAAAAATAATTGTCTGAGTGACAGGAAGGCTCCCAAGAACAAACTGATGACCGTTGAGTTTGGAAGATTTGCAATCGAAATGCTTAAGACTTCCCCATTGGGATGTGGCCCGAGGATTATAATTGTGACAATGGTAAATCCTATTAGAAATGGGCCAGCTTCTTTTTTTGTTCTTCAAAGAAGTGGGATCACCTGCTCATGAGGTTTATCATCAGAGTATACTTTCCTTTGCGCTGAACAATTCAGAATCTATCCAGCAACAATTGTTTAGAGGCGTAGTTTAAACGAGTCAAATAATGTAAGTGTGTAAGCTGATGTCTGTCTAAGTGCATAAGAGAGTTTGACATGAAGGGACCCATGCAATGAAGCGTAAATCAAGTAATTAGGGAAAGAAATTCCGGCTAAACACGGTTAGGAACCTTGGTTTTGTGGGGTGCGTCGGGAATTCATGCGACCTGATGCATATGGTGGAGGATAGAAATGTCGCATCGCCAAGTAGCTACTCATCTCATCGTTTGCTAAAATTGCACGGTCGAAATGAAACCTGCTTAAGATTTCCTCTTTAGAAATTGAAGGGAGGGTCCCCACATCACCATAATCCCACCAGACTCCATTTAAGACGGTCTGTTTCTCACTTTCTGAGTATTTTCATTCATCAAAATGACTTCAATTGATTCAGTCAACAAATCCACTCATGACCTGTTGGATGAGAGGGAAGTGAAAATAGACGACTTGCTTGCCAATGATATTCTGTGGTGGAAAGTGTCACATTTGAGAATGTTAATTTTGGCCATTTTCTTAATTTCAATGACCCCAACTATCAACGGTTACGATGGTTCCATGTTGAACGGTTTGCAGTCTTTGCCTCATTGGAGATCGGCCATGGGAAACCCTGAAAGATATGTTTTGGGACATTTGAGTACCGGACCCATCTATGGAGGTATCATATGTATCCCCATTGCTCCTATTATCTGTGACAAGTATGGCAGAAGAATTTCTCTTTTCGTTGGTGGTGTACTCGCTATTATTGGAGGAGTTTTGCAAGGTGTCTCGAATAGTTACGGATTATTCTTGGGTTCCAGAATGATTATTGGATTTGGTGGCTACATGTGTGGTATTGCTGCTCCCGTTCTCATCTCGGAGATCTCCTATCCATCCCATAGAGAGACTTGCACTTTCGGATACAATGTATGTTGGTATATCGGAGCCATCGCTGCTGCTTGGGTGACATACGCCACTAGAGTATATGACAGCAATGCTTCATGGAAGATTCCTTCATATTTGCAAGCACTCTTACCTCTCATTCAAGTTTTGTTCATCTGGATCATCCCAGAATCACCAAGATTCTATATCTCCAAAGGAAAGAAGGAGAAAGCAAGAGAGGTGCTCACCAAGTACCACATTGGAAACTCCACTGATCCAGAACGTATAAAGTTGGTCGATTTTGAAATGGAGCAGATCGAAACGGCCATCAACCTGGAAAAAGCTAGCACCAACAGCTCATACTTGGATTTCATCACCAAGGCAAACTTCAGAAAGAGATTGTTTATCTGTATTTTTGTTCCTGTTATGCAACAGCTTTCTGGTAATGCACTCGTTTCCTATTATTTGGCCAAGGTTTTGGAGTCCATCGGTATTACTGGATCTAAGGAGCAATTGGAGATCAACGGTTGTTTAATGATCTACAATCTTGTTATCTGTTGTACTTTGACAGGATTCGTCCGCAAAATCAAAAGAAGAACCATGTTCCTTACTTGTATTCCAGGTATGCTCATCAGTTACATCATCTGGACGATTTTGTCAGCCAGAAACCAGCAGACGAACTTCGAGCACAAATCACTCGCAAATGGAGTTCTTGCCATGATTTTCTTCTTCTACTTTTTCTACGATATTGGATTGAACGGTTTGCCAAGTTTGTACTTGACTGAAATCTTGCCATTCTCCCACAGAGCTAAGGGCTTTAATATCCTGTTGGTTGCTAACTTATGTGTTTCTGTCTTCAACGGCTATGCAAACCCAGTTGCCATGTATTATATTCTGTGGAAGTATTACATTGTTTATTGTGTCTTCCTTGCATTTGAGCTTGTGTTGGTCTATTTCTTCTTCCCAGAGACGTCTGGTTACACTTTGGAAGAAGTTGGCCAGGTCTTCGGAGACATTCCTGTTCCACCTATTTCACAGACGAAGTTGGGTGAGCTTGACGACACGAAGGTTTCTGTGGTACATGAAGATGTAGCCCAGAAAGTCTAAATGAAACTCTGTAACTGAATGTTTTATGCTGAAATGAATATTGTTTTAAAATTCACAATTGTGAAGAGCATGTAGGATATTATTTGAACTATTTCTCTGCTGGAATTACAGAGCGAAAGCCTATAACTCATATACAATAAGTTTATAAATTGTTTTTCTCGAGTTTCAATACCTCCTAGTACTCAATTAGGTATTTTGAGAAGTAGTTTCTTGTGATTGGATATTATAAGCTAAGTGAACAAAATTTATCGTATCTCTTTTTTTTAAACGTTACTGTTACTTTACCTACGAGATAAGAATTGACATTTTTTTTTGAAACATCTGTATATCAGGAGGAGAGGTACAGGTGTTTACTGCTCAGAATATCTGTTCTTATTTTGCGTGTTCAATCTATTTTCCGTAGAAATCCGAGATAGTTTAGTGGCTAGAATTACCGCTTGTCGCGTGGTAGACCGGGGTTCAATTCCCCGTCTCGGAGCACCTTCTACAAGCGCAAGTGGTTTAGTGGTAAAATCCAACGTTGCCATCGTTGGGCCCCCGGTTCGATTCCGGGCTTGCGCATGTTTTTTTTTGATTTTGGTTTCCATTCATTTCAAGCGACCTGTTTAAACCTCCTCGGAATGAATTACCTCTACCTCTTATACTATACTGCACACAGACGCATCACGTGTAGTTTATTCAACTAACTTAGGGAATCTAAGGTTGATCTATAATAAACAGGCAATGCGTTTGGAGGATATAAACCTCCGAAATCCCATTACTGTCGCTTACTACGACCCCTTCTCGGTATTTCCAGATGTTCAGGATGAATTTTTGTCTAAATTACCTTTGTCAAACTTGCATTGGAAGTATAATCCACTAAAACCTGGAAAATCGATTCCACTTCTTCCAGTTGAACTCCAGGAGGAAATTCCGACACTGCAGCAGAAGAAAAGCAATGACCACAACTCATTAACGGAGAAGGTGTACCTCCGACTCATGTTTGTCAAGGCAGAAAACCTTGAAATGTATCGATCTCAGGTTCGTCCACTTATAAACGCGTGGCTAGAATCACTAATAAAAGGTCGTGAAGTGAAGTGGGCCATAATATTGATTGTATCAGGGTCAAAGAGAGAGAAGAAGTCGACATTAATAAAGACTTCCATGTATGATAAGTTGAAAATCGATTTTGGTGTATCAGGTAAACAACTAGATGCACTCGGAATAACAAGCTCTGAAGATGAAGAGTATGAAGGTGCAGAAATCGAAAACATCTTTAAGTTCAAGGATTCTTACGATGATGAATTTTCGAAATTACAGGCATACAACGAGGTTTTCGGGCACATCAAAAGATTGATTCTACTTACGTTTGATTCACGGTATACAACCTACAACGAGAAAATCGGACTGCTCCTGAAACTCGCACAATCGAACGCCGAAATACAGGTGTCTGAATTTCTCTATAAATTGAGATTGGTGCATTTGATGGGCGACATGAGATTTTTGAAGGAGGCTATTGAAATTTTTGACGAACTAAGCGAGGACTTGAAAGGACTTGTCTCGAATTTAGATCACGCATTTGACAAGAAAAACTACAGCTTTCCTGCCAATCTCGACGTCAACCATTTTTCTCCAGAGACAAGCTTCGACCTCAACGAACAGCTAGTGCAATTTGCTAACTACACAACAAACAACATTCCCGTCAATTTATTCGCAGTGAAATTGGGGCTCTTCTTGAGTGCTTCACTCTTATTGCAGTCTTTGGCCAATTTTGCCTCGTCTATATCTATATCATCTACTCACATTCTGACATTGCTTCGAAAGCTCAACTTCTTCATCAATGACATTTCACGGAGCTATCCCAATACGGCTCGATTAAACGAGTGGTTTTGCGTGATGATTGACTTCTATTTAAAATTGCCAATAGCATCCAAATTGAAGGAACTCAACGAAGAGAACCTAGAAAATGGAGGCGGAAATCACATTGAAGCGATTCTGGAATGTATGGCCGAGTTGAGACTTCTTCGAAGAACCATAGTGGGGAAATTAGCAGTGCTAAAGGGTCTAGAATTGCCCCAGATTGGTTTCGTGCTTGAAGATATTCCTCTCGATGCTGAGAAAGACAAACCTCCATCCGCAGAATTAACTTATGCTCCACTAGTAGCAGAACTTGAGAATCAGGGCACATACGATGCTTATTTTGAGTCTTCAACCATCGCAGCCATAGAAGAATTTGTCAACTGCAACAGAAATGTCACTGTTGACCTCCTCAGCGTTGATTTGGCCATTTTGCACTATAAGGAGAAGAGATATCAGGAAGCTCTTGATATTTTGATGATTTCTTACGATTACTTCATTCTGAATGGCTGGAACTTCATGGGTGGAGCACTTTTGGAAATATATCTCGAGTGTATCCAGAAGTTGGATACCGTCGACCATGAGCACATTTTGAAAACTAATTTGAAGTTATTTGGAGCACTCAAGGAAAACGTGAACTTCAATAGGGGCATAAATCACTACAGCCTCCTCAAGAATAGACGCCAACGCCGTGCACTCTTTGATCAAATATGCGAGGAATCCAGACATCTTGGACATGTCATTGAATATCCACTTTCCAATCTATTCAATGTGACTCTAAATCATTTCATTTTCCCGGAAGAGGGCTCGACAGACGAGTATGCAATTCTGGTGGATGTGGTAAACCCTTTCGGGGTGGAAATTGAATTCCAGCAGTTGAGAATTACACTTAAGAACACTGAACAGGAGAATCTGGAAATCACCTTTTCTGCTTTTGCTGTTTCGGTTTTTGAGAAACCAGCACAATCGTTGATTTTGAAGACTAAATACTTCTGGAAAGGCAACTTTGAGGTCAAGAGCATAGTATTCCAAGTAACTGAGAACCTCGTGTTTGCAAATCGTCAACAAAGTCGAGTAGAAACTGTGGACAATACCGTGATTCACGAGGAGCTGAATCGAGCCGAGAAGACTGAGCAAAATTTAAAAGATGTCGAGCCTAAGGACACAGTTCCCATTGCGATGTATCCTGTTCCTGGGAAATTTCGTGTTGAAGTGGTATCTCCTGAGAAAATCGAATTGGGAGTAGCCCAGTTTGACCTACTCATTCACAATGGTCAACAAGATGCCAAAAACATAAAAGTTGCGATCTCCAGCTCCACCCTGGGCGTTAAATTTGATGATGTTGTTTCACATTTCCATATTGAGGGAATCACAAAAGAATCAATTTTTAGGAAGAGTGTCACTTTTAATTATTTCGGAGACACAAAAATATTAGATTTGAGTTTCACTGTGGTTTATGACGCAAATGGTGAAGTTTACGAGTACCACACCACTGAAGCTCACGATATGAGTTTGACACTTTCTATTTCTGTGCAAGATTTATTCCGCATGAATGCCATCTATTCGAAGTTTCAGATTGGCAGTGTTTCTTCTAAGTTTCCAGTGAGAGTGCTTGAATGTACTTTTGAGAGCTCTGACGACAAGTACGATATTGTCAGGCTGTCTAAGACTATTTCAGAGGAAGATCCTTTGTTGATTCTCGGCGAACAACTTGCATACCTCTTCTACAGACTACAGCCTAAGAATAGCAGGATATCTCCCTCTGATGTCTTGGACCTCAACATCAAATACTCGAATTTGCACCGTGAGTGCGCCAAAGTGGTGAACCATCAATTTCTTCAAAAACTTGAGGAATTGAAGTTGTCAAGATACTACTACTTGATGCTCTCCTCCATGAATTCCCTCCGATTCAATTTAATTCACTATGCGGTTCATGAGGAAATTGAAATCGTCAACGTGGACGAGTCCAATCTACTCATGAACTACGCCATCAACAGGTTTGTCCCCAGCCATGATGTCGAGATATTGACAGATATATTAGTCAACCTTTTCAAAGACAAATTTACAAAAGTTGAGGATGCTAGCAAAAATTTCGAACATCAATATCTTCATATCCCCGTTTCTGTGCCGTTCCTTGGTGTTCTCCACCAAGTTGAGTTCCTATTCGACAGGAAGCAGCGGTACCGTGTTGGCGAACCTATCGAAGCTACCCTTGAGATCAAGTCGACATCAAAGTGGTCCAACAACGACACAAGAGAAATCCTCGCTTCTTCGTCTCCAGCAAGAGGAGACCCTAAATTGCCTGTCTCATCCAGTGCTTTTCAGTTCACCGTGCTCAATGAAGACCAGTGGCTCCTCACAGGACTCAGAAAGCACCAGTTTAACTTGGAAGGTGAGCATAGTGTTTCAAAAGTGGATGTTTGCCTTGTTCCACTCAATGTGGGCGAGCTCCAGTTGCCAAAATTAAACATCCAGCCAATGGGTGGCAGTAACGACCAATCGATAGAGGTGGTAAATGAAAACGCCCTTGAGACAATCTTAATTGTACCTGAATTGGACAGCTTAACGTTCTCATTCTAAAAGTTCCTTGTGATTTGAGAATACAGCACAGAATTTGTTGGTCTACTCAGGGACATCTCGAACAAGTTTCATTCAAGGTTGTAGCCCTAATGTCTTGTATATGACCCGAAATGCATATAATAGAGTAGAGAGGAATTTTCGCAGCCATCGCAAGATAACTAAATGTAAGTTTTTCTTTCACTTTTCGAGTTTTTTTTTTCTAGTATGAATTGACGAAAACAAAATGTTACACGAAGAGGCGGAAAGCGCCGGAAACCCCCCAAAAAAAAGCATTTGCGCAAACCAGGAATCGAACCAGGGACTCAACAGTGGGAACGTTGGATTTTACCACTAAACTATTTGCGCTCTCGGAAAAAAAAATGAAAATATGTGGGTTTAGTAGTTTGAAATAGTGCTAATATCGAATTTGAAGAGTTGGAGGTATTGAATGTATTTCTTGATACTTTCTGATGATTTTGGTAGTTCTATTGTCTGTAAAGACTGAATATTGATAGTTCATGGACTTCCAAAATCTCAGGGCAACCAAACAGCACCAGGGTAAATATAGTCAATTGGTGTCTGTGATGAAGGAGGGGGACAATGAATTAAGTATGACGTCTTTCTATGAAAATCTGCCAGCAGGGTGGCTTACCAAGGTTGATGAACCTTTAAGAGCTATAGATTAGGAAGAAAATTTCCATCAAGATTTATGTACTTATGATTTGTGGTAATGGACTATCAGAGTCAGAACAGCATGAATTCTCTCCTACAGTGATTCTTTGATAACTTTCAGGACTGAAGACACTTCGGTATACATACCTGAAAATACTCTAATTGAAGTAGTTATTTCATCTAGTTTATAAACGCGTGCACACTCTAAAACACCTAACAATGGATCATCAATCTTCAATGTTCACAGAAACTGAAGTATCGATGGTATGCATCAAAATCATCATAAGACAGGTCATACTCTGCTCTTTCGGCCATAAGCTCGTCTCTCGCTTTTGTTGCCTCTTCCCAGGACATCGTAGTAACTTCTTCCGGTTTAATTTCAGGGAAGTACTTGGACATTAATTCCTTATCCTCAACCCACTCTTTCATTTGCGGTGGAACATCCTTGGTAGACTTGACAAGATCATTGTACGGATCCACAACAAAGAAGCACAAAATCTTCCTCAGTCCTGGTTTATGAGGGTCTATTAATTCAAAAGGATCGACATGATGTTGAAAGTAGTTAGGGAAAATAACCACTCTTCCTTCTTGGGCATCCACTGCTCCCATAGGATAACTAAATTCTTCGTCCATCTTTAAGCCGTAGAAATGCTCGCAGACCCACGGATCTATTTGCAAACCATCTTCGACATTATTGTCATAGGGGTCTGAAACACCAGCCCGAAAAGAGAGTTTGCTGTCCTTGATATTGTCCATATGGTAGTAGTAGAGAACAGTTGCAACGATATCTTCATTGATTGTCCCTTCCACGTGCCACGAGCCACCAGCATACTTGGGGTTCTCAGGTGTAAGCTCAATATTGGCGAGTTTGACTATAACTTTCAATCTTGAAAAGTCACGAACATCAAAGTTTTCGGTGACAGGATCTTCAGTGTAAGTCGGAGGGAAATCTCTCATGAAATCAATTCTTGCTTTTGTGAATTCCTCATTGCTTAAACGACCATCTATTTCATACTTCTCATAGAATTCGTCATCGGTTCCTTTATAAGCGTGAGGACCAGCTGGAATCGGAACACGAATATACTGCTTGGATAAGTACCTGGCAAGCGAGAAGTTCAAGCCCGGAATTACTTCATTGAACACGGCAGCAATACGAGAGTACAAATCGGGGAACTTCAATGGATGAAGATTATTGATGTAAGAAGTGAAACTGAACGTTTTAGACTTTCTGTCTGAGCACAATTCTGCGGGTAGCCACTGGAACCTCTTCAAGGGCAAAAAATCCGTTTTCTTGAAATTCCCAACTTCTTCTTCGTACTCTACAACTCTCAACGCCCCCTCCTTAACCATCTTCGTCCGACCATATTGTAAGTGAAAAAGCGATGGGTGTACAAGATCAACCACCAAATTGTTGGATCCCGGGTGATAATCTTTAGGCGTGACCTTTTCGAATTCAGTCACTGCAGACGCAAAAGATTCGGCCGTCTTCTCGTCAATTGCTTCGTCACTGAATACAATTCTGTCATCTGGTCCCATTTTAAACTTCTTATCCGAGAATTCAGGACGAGTCGACTCTATCTTGTCGTACCACTGGAGTTCCCTCAACATATAATCGAATACTTCGTCTACGTGCCGAGACTTGGGATTCTGATCTTTGAATTCTTCCTTCCATTTCTCGACAATTTCTTTGTCCTTATATTTGGTGGTCCAACCAGATTTAGCTCTGATAGCCTTGGACAATTCAATGATGAGCCTATCATCCAAGCAACGCATGGACTCGCCAATGTTCTCAGGGCCCGAAAACAAGCGATCCACAGACAGCCACCAGGGATGCTTAAAAGGTGACTTAGATTGTTTTGCCGGCATTGGGGTTATGCTATTGTGATTAAGACTGATTGGAATGTAACCTTGGAGATGAGGATCTGTGGAATACGAAGGCCCATAATGGCTTATAAACTTCGCCCGGAAATTCGTGCCAATTTCAGAATCAGGTCCAAATAAGCATGTGAATATATAAAAGATAAGCATTGCAATATTGTCATCGATAAAACCTAGGAAAGGCATCCTGGAGACTGGATATATTTCGATGCTGCCTGTGCGAAGAAATGCGTGTAGTACGTAGCTGGTGGCATTTGGAATTTCATGAAGAGATTGCAATTGCTTTGTATTTAATCTCATCTCCACAGATACTTTTATTGAAAAGCATAGATATCACAGCCCATCATTATATGTTCTCCTTCTAAGTGTCTACTCGAGCATGGAAACGAGTAACATCACTCAAAAGAGACATTCATAACAAACTCAACATCAATACTGTTAATTCAGCTTGAAACTAAGCCCAATGTGTCCAGGAATATGCCATGTGCGTTAACAAGCTCCATTAGTATAACCAGTTCCTTTCAACTAAATGGCGAGCAATTGACCAGTGGTAGTTCCCTATGTAGCCACATTTTCACTATCCGCTGGGAACAAAGGCTGTTGAGTACATTTTGATGTACACGAATATGATATTGTTTCCGAATCTCAACAGAGACGGCATTGAAATTAAATGAATGGCGAATTCAATATAACGAGAACACCTTGTGGTTTGCTGTGTGGACATAGCAGTAAGTTGATCCTGAAAGGCAGAGACTGTCCGAACAAGTATAAAAGATGGAGAGGTAGGGTCCAAGGAGGGTTAGGGTACTGTCATATTGAACATATCGTTTGTTTAAGATATAGAATTGATCTCAAACTACGTAAAGCAAAGGAATTACAATGGTACCACAGTGTAGAAGTCGAAATATAGTTTGATAACAAACACTCCAATGACTTGAAGATCGAGAGAAATCTCCCAGACTAATTCGAAAGTAGAGGACAATACCAATCCTCAATTCCTTCCAATTCACAGAGTGTGGCCCCGTTCTTCACGCCCCACTGGCTAATCGTAAACCCAGTAATCAAATTTTATAATCGAGCCCATAGTCACAATGAGGTTGGGGACTTCCACATAAAATTTCTTGGTACCATCCTCTGGATTACAACGTTCTAAGTATACTCACCAGTAAATTGAAGAAAATCTTAATATCCCAGCGACCCAACAACAAGAAGATTTTTTGAAGATAACCTCCAGCAGGATTTAGAGAACGACACACAGAGATGGTTGTTGAGCTCATAATCCAAATTTAAGTCTGCTTATCTGACTCTGGCTCGCTGGTAAGCTTATAAGTTCGCAAGCATTTGGAAATACATTGGAGAATTCCAAAATTAGTAGTAACAAATGACATCTCCAATAGTCAGGAAATGTCACCTGAACTCCAAATCAAAAAATCCAAAAGTTCCATAATTTTTCAATTGGCCGAACACCAACGTTCATATCGGTTCGTGTATAAAAAGAAATGGGTATCATTGCGCATATGTTTCATCTCATTGAACAAAGGGCCGTACACGCCGCGTGAGCGCAACACCACAAATTAGAAAAAGCCTCGTCTCTGATTGGTCACGTCAGTCTACATGACCCAATCCTAGAACTTTCTAGAACTCTCCATAGTTATGGTCACTCAAGAGCCCATGTCACCTAATTAGGTCCACGTGATCTCCATCTCATCACGTGATTATTATGTCACATATCAAGAGACTGATTCCATTGTCATTTCAAAGTACAGACTTTTCAATATTGGCTTCGAAGTCAATTGAGTCAAGACAATTGCCTCAATCAAACCTATATATCTGTTTTTTTTTTTTGATCAAAATCCCTAAATATTTCAAGAGCCTCCAACCTTGTTCTCCTGAAAATAATTCTTGCATACAGACTTAAAAAAAATCTCGATGCTTTTATAGCAAAGCTTCTGACCATATTTCTTCCCAGAACCACCATGTCTATTTCATCTTCGAAGGCTAAAAGAGAACAGAAGCGTGCTGAGAGAGAGGCTGCTAAGGCTGCCTCCGGCAAGACTACTAAGAAGACCAAGAAGCAGGCCGCAAAGGATGCTGAAGAGGTGATTGAAGAAGATGCCTCTGCCACTATTGCAAAATTGAAATTGCAAACTGACGAGCATGGATTGTCCGACAGAGTGGTCACCGGTGTTTTGGACTCCTTGGAGACTTCCAGAGATTTGAAGATTTCGTCCTTGTCTTTGTTGTTCCACGGTAAGGTGTTGATCCAGGACTCCACCTTGGAATTGAACTTTGGTAGAAGATACGGTTTGTTGGGAGAGAACGGATGTGGAAAGTCCACTTTTTTGAAGTCTTTGGCTGCCAGAGAGTATCCTGTGCCAGAGCAGATTGATGTGTACTTGTTGAACGAGCCTGCTGAGCCATCTGAGTTCTCTGCTTTAGAGTACGTCGTCAGAGAGGCCGAAGCTGCATTGAAGCTGTTGGAGGACCAAGTCGAGGACATCATTGTCAAAGACGGCCCAGAAAACCCAGCCTTGGAAGGTTTGTATGAGAGAATCGACTCCATGGATCCATCCACTTTCGAATCCAGAGCTGCCGTGATCTTGACTGGTTTGGGTTTCAACTCCGTCACCATCAACAAAAAGACCAAGGACATGTCTGGTGGATGGAAGATGCGTGTTGCTTTGGCCAAGGCTTTGTTCGTCAAGCCAACCTTGTTGCTTTTGGACGACCCTACCGCCCACTTGGATTTGGCTGCCTGTGTGTGGTTGGAAGAATACTTGAAGAGATGGGATAGAACCTTAGTGTTGGTTTCTCACTCCCAGGATTTCTTGAACAGTGTCTGTACCAATATGATTGATATGCGCATGAAGTTGCTCCTCCAGTACGGTGGTAACTACGACTCCTACCTTAAGACCAGACAGGAACAGGAGACCAACCAGATGAAGCAGTACAACAAGCAACAGGAAGAAATTGCTCACATCAAGAAGTTCATTGCTTCCGCCGGTACCTACGCCAACTTGGTCAAGCAGGCCAAGTCCAGACAAAAGATTTTGGACAAGATGGAGGCTGACGGATTGATCCAGCCAGTTGTTCACGAGAAGGTGTTCTCCTTTAAATTCCCAGAAGTGGAGAAGTTGCCTCCTCCAGTGTTGGCTTTCGACGATATGTCCTTCTCATACTCTGGCAAGGAAGAAGACAACTTGTACGAACACTTGGACATTGGTATTGACATGGACTCGCGTGTGGCCTTGGTTGGTCCTAACGGTGTGGGTAAGTCTACCTTGTTGAACTTGTTCCAGGGTAAATTGACCCCACAGAAGGGTAGAGTCATCCAGCACACCCACATCAAGTTGGGAGTCTACTCCCAGCACTCGCAAGACCAGTTGGACTTGACCAAGACGCCTTTGGAGTTTGTCAGAGACAGATTCCCAGAGATCTCCCAGGATTTCCAATACTGGAGACAGCAGTTGGGTCGTTTTGGTTTGACTGGTGAGGGACAAACTTCTCAGATGGCTACATTGTCCGAGGGTCAGAGATCCAGAGTTGTGTTTGCCCTTTTGGCTATTGAGGCTCCAAACTTGATCTTGTTGGATGAGCCTACTAACGGTTTGGATTTGTCCACCATTGACTCTCTTGCCGAGGCCATCAACGATTTTAACGGTGGTGTGGTTGTTGTGTCGCACGACTTCAGATTGTTGGACAAGATTGCCAAGGACATTTTCGTCATTGAGAACAAGACTGCCACCAGATGGAATGGTTCTATCTTGGACTACAAGAAGAGATTGGCTGCGGATGTTGTGCTCTAATTATTGCATAGGGCCATTTCGTCTTTGTATTTTAGTACGGGTCTTAATAAACAGATACATTGTGAGGAACTTGAAGAGCATAAACTAGAATTATCAAGAATTGGTCAATAAAATATCTTGAACAAGTGAAGTAGGAAAAAAGAATGGACGAGTCCGGAGTCGAACCGGAGACCTTTCGCATGCTAAGCGAACGCGCTACCAACTACGCCACACGCCCTGGAAGAAGTGGTCCCTAGCAGGATCGAACTGCTGATCTTGGCGTTATTAGCACCACGCCTTAACCAACTGGGCCAAGGGACCGATTTCTTGACAATAAAATTGTAGCGTTATACCAGAAGAAAGAAAATGGGCCATAGTAGAGTTTTTTACGAATAAGAGTTAAGTTTTCTTTCTGATGCTGAGTGTTTACCAGTTATCCGAAAGTTCCCAAAGTCACGAGCCTGAAGGCGTCGGCCCGCCGCTGCCTCTCCCTCCTGATGACCCACCCCC
>Ga0160505_100603_pt1 | contig 19569 bp, 11 predicted proteins | sample DIDeMG_FD_108225 | JGI IMG/M metagenome (GOLD analysis project Ga0160505, IMG submission 108225) | Enriched chicken feces microbial communities from UW Madison campus, WI, USA - DID2874_E49_Stillage MG | ecosystem: Host-associated > Birds > Digestive system > Large intestine > Fecal ... | reverse complement strand
TTTAAATTTGTAGTATTAAAAAAATAAAAGATGGAATTAAAGTTTAATAAAAAACCAACAATATAAAAAAAAAAAAAAAAAAAAAAAAATTAAACTGAACAAAGAGACCTCAACACTCTGGGCAGAGTCTTAAGATGCTTAAAAAAAGGTACAGTTATGTAACAGGACTAGAAGTCCAAAAAAAAAAAAATCTCTGTATACAGACAATAAACTGATTATCTATATCCATCTTCTCTGTAAACAACCCTCCAAATGAAACCAGCGTGGACAAAAAAAGTTGGAATGATGTGAGCCCACCCGAAATTAAACCTGAATTTAATCTGAGACAGCAGCAAAACTTTCAGTAAACAATGCAGCAATCTAGTCCCATTTGGCAATGGGAGGGTTTCTTTTTTGTTCCCACTACGGGTTTGGGAATGCACAAGAAGCTTTTTTTTGCTGGTACGAAGAAACAGCCGTTTAGAGAATCGTCAGTACCAAAAAACAACAAAACCAAAAAAAACAATTTAACAAACATAACAGACATGTGCTCAGAACAGCGGTAGCTTTACCAGAGGTAATGAAAGTCAGCTGCAACATGCTCAATGTACCTACAACATGAAGGTATTTGAAAAAAACCTTTCATGTAAAAGTTTGTCACGCTTACATGTACAACTTAAACATAGTTATTGGCGCCTCTCTATCAAAGCTTATCTGATGCTTCTTTTATAGCGTGCTTCTCAATCACAAAGAAAAACCATGCAAGGCCCCAATCATCTGAGCTTGGTGCACACGAGTGATGAGTAGAGATTATATCATTGGCCATCCATTAAACAAGTGCACTAGTGTTGTTTCACATCAACACCCACTCATCCGTTGTATGGTGCTGATACAGGTACTACCAGTGATGAAAGCAGAATCCAACAGTTGAATTGATAAGTTGCGTACCTCGACTATCCTCAATTCTCGATTGATAAGCCAATGAGGCGCCAAAGAAAAACGCCAGGCTAAAGATATGTCACGCTTGACTTATTTCCAACAAGGCTTTCACGCGCAAATTTAGTTAGGCCCGGTAGTAGCCTACGCCCCTTGTCGGCTTTTGAGCACAAGCCCAAACTTACACCAAATTCTTTGTTGCTGTTTCACCAAGCACCATTAAAGCATTATGGGTGTGGTGACTCCATAGCTGGCCTGAGACCATCACGGTTCCCTCCACCATTGTCCTTCCCGTGCAAAAAAAAAGAAGCGGTTGCCATGGATTACGCCTTTATATAGATTAGAAATCATGACGTAAGACCTTGTACCACTTGCACACGCCCGCTGCTAAATCTGAAAATGCTCTAGCTGGTCGTTTAAATAGCCAGGGGCTGCGTATGGATATAAATAAATGCATCAAATAGGGTCGTATAGTTGGCCCTAGCGGATGACAACTACTAATTTCGTTCACTAGCGTTGTTCGTCTCAACCGACGACAGTACATGGGAGGGAAAAAGGGCGAAATCCAAGACCACTCAACTCTTTGTGCGCCATGAATAACAAATGCTTGTTTTGGCAATGATATGACCTTTGACCGACGCTGTCCGTCAAGGCTGCCTCCCACGGCACAAACGCTAAAGACCTTCCAGCCTCAATGAGGGATTGGGAAATGTACAAAGTGCCGTATTTGGCCCAAATTGACATTAGGGCGAATACAACCTTGCTATTCCCAGCTCTACCGCATCCCAGATGCCGCCAGAAACAGGCACGCTGGTTTGCCGGCTTGGCAAGTTACGAGCATAGAGGCTGGATGTTGATCAGGATGAATTCGTGCGCATGGTGCACGTACCATTTTTGTTGAAAATATACTAGCAATTCTTGCAGGTTTAAAGCTGAGTAACATGAGTATGGTCGCGCTGCCTCGGGCGGTTGAGATTTTATGAGGGTTTTCAGGATTTGCCCGTTCGAGCATTCTTAATATGGGAAAAGGTGCGGGCAGCCCAGCAATGCATAAGCCCAAGCGTGGTAGGTGACAGGATGCTTTTCTACCACGTTATTCCCGATTAGTCGAAAAAGCGTCCAATTTGAGAGAGCCCCCCATGTGGTCTTATCTGAGAGCACGAGTAATGCCGGATTACTCAGAGACTTGACCCCATGGAAACGGCGGCGATCAGAACATCAGCACGACCTGAGCCAACCAGAGCAGCTGGATCTGCTACTCCTGCCCACTTTTAAATTGAAGGCAAATTGAAGGTCAATTTCTGGGATCGCTGCGATTATGGAGATTTCTATTTTGATGGATCCTGGGGAGTGCAAATCCGATACAGCGAAGCAGCCATGGGTCTCTAAAGCGTTTGCATAGACTGGATCTATTATTTTGCAACACCAACTGTGGACAGCCCCCAGCACAGTGATACGTAGTTCATCGTAACACCCTGGGTGAAGTGCGATTTCAGTTCCGATGGACCCAGCATGCTTGAGCTGAACCTGCACGCAAATGTGCTGCGATTCGGGCGATTTCTAAATAAAAAACAGTTTAGTGTGTGTGTGTGTGTGTGTGTAGACCCCTAAATTGCAGCTTAAACGTGTGGTTTACAAAATGACGATTTACAGATAGTGGAGGCATGGCGACGCTTAGTGTGTGTAGGTCGGGAGTTCCAGTGCTCAGCACCACTGCTGCCAACGTCGCCGATTTGCCGGATCGTGCATGCTAAAAGGAGACGCCGTCGTGCACGGAATGGGTATCTAGAGTCCCAACGATTATAGCTCAGATGTGACTGCTGGTTTACAGGCCGTCTGCTGCCTTGACTATACTTGCAGCATGTACTACATGGCGATACCAGGCGCGTACTGTACATTGCGCCAGATTCTACGATTTCACAGCTGATATATGACTCTGTACAGATAATATATGTATGTATACATTGTTGATATATGTACAGTTTTGTCGTCATGGTCATGTTTTTACACATTGATGATTGTGGTGGTCTCAAACCTGTGGGCCCAAATAAGGTTTTTGCTAATTCTTTTTTTTTTACGGAATCACATTTCTTTTTCCCATGGTGTCTACCCCTGAAACTTTGCTGCGTCCGGCAAGCGCAGAGAACTTTAAGAGAAAAAAGGCGAATGAAAATGACAAAAACAACTTGCAAAGAATGTGAAGCAGTAAAACCTGTAAAAAAAATAACTGCAAAGTAACTGCAAAAGTAACTGCAAAAGTAACTGCAAAAGTAACTGCAAATATCTGAAAACAACTGACAATCCAATTGTTCCAATGTGAAGAATTTTCATTTTGATTCCGCAAGGGCCTGTACAACCATTCTCATCTGCTTGTATATATAAATCAGCCCTCCCTGGTGTTTTATTTCTTGTCCTTTCTTTTCACCTGTCCATCTGATACTTGCCCTTTGTCAAAAAGCTTTGAACTTTAACAACTCAAATAACGGTTGACTTCTTTGTTCTGGTACTGCGTCTGCTTAATGTCTACTAAACGCTAAAGCCTCTTTTTTTACATTCAAAGTGCAACCCAGCCTTCGTATTCTCTGAAACACAAGTTCACAACGTACGACCCCCAAGTTTTCAATACCATTTACACCGCGTCAATCACCTCTAAAAAAGGTCCATGCCCATATCCCATCACTACGCTCGCTGAATCGTCCTCTGCTTTTTTTTTTTTATTTATTTATTTATTGTTCCCTTAATTTTTAATTTATAATCTTCCCATAATGCCCTTTTCCATCTTTCAAAAGCAAACGCCCCAGTCGTCGGTACCCTCTTCGACCATCTCAACCCCCAACCTTGCAACCGCCCCGTCATTCACATCCGCTCTTCCTACGCCTGCTTCGTTTACATTCGACATGACCCCTCCTAAACCCAATGCTCACACTGGCTACTCTACCCCAGCGTCTGCTCATGCCTACAGCCCCATTGACTCACCATCCACCAACTTTCGTGACGACTTGCCGCCCTCCAGCCCTGTTGCCTCCATGTCCGCCTACAACTCGGCGGCGTCGCGCGTGGGATCCATCTCCAGCAAAACCTCGCACAAAATATTTCCTGGCGCCCGCCATGAGCTCAGGTCAAAGTCTTCAGCACACTCCCTTAAAAGCAAGCTGTCTCGCAAGCTCACGTCGGCTTCCACCAAGTCCACCTCATCACAGCCGCAGTCGCTCCCGCCTATAATCCCAGAGCTGCCGCCGCTCGAAGTCCCTGAGCACTATGAGGATCTTACCGATCTTTTTTCGCGCGAAAACACTCCAAAGTCCCAAACCGCTCCTGAGCTACCTATTCCCTTTGAGCTGAAGCCACCAGCTGCACCCACAGGCATTGCTAGAACTCAAACTCCTGAGCCGATTTCAAACAACAACAGAAACAGTGTTGACAAGAGCGATCTCCATACTTATGAGTTTTACGACTTGGACAAGATTACAAACTCACTCAACCCTAACAGCAACCCCAAACTGGAATCACCGCTGTTCATCGTGCCTTCTGCGCGAGAACAGACTGAGTCCTTCAAGGAGTCTGTTGGCCCTTCCCCGGAGCCCACTACCCCCGTTTCGGAGCAAACTAGTAAATACACAAACACCGCGGCAACCTCTCCAACAAGCATACAAAAGCCAAAACTACCGCTCCAAAAGAACGCCAGCTTTTCCTCGAAAATCAGAAGAATCTTCCGCAAGCGCCCAAATCAAATGCCGCCAGCCACAGCCGAGCCCGAATCGTCCTTCCAGTCGGCCGCAAACTCGGCCAGTCATGAGCCCCAGGACTTTTCCTTGCCGTTTACCAACTCTAAGGTCGTCCCCCATTTTTCTGAAATTAACGGTGGTCCCACTTACAAAGCTCAGGTTGTGCGGCCAACTAACCCTCAGCCCACTCCCAAGACCAACAATCTTGACCCTGGTTCTGCCACTTACCTGATGAACAACAACTCTAACGACACCGAGCCTCTGAATTTTGTACCGAACTTGAGACCTGGCATCAGCAATATGGGATCGCGATTTAGAACTACAGGCGTTGCCTCCCCGGCCAATATTGTTATGACCAAGAGTCAGTACGATAAATACCTTTTGGAAAAGAAGGAGAAGAACGAGTCTGGCAAATGCAATGCCGCTGACAAGCAACAAAATGACGAAGATGACGACGACAGCAGCGATGACAGCGATGACGACGAGTTTGACGCTTCCAGACGCGCGCTGGACAACGAGGAAAACAAGCACCAGGACATGAGAATGCGCATGCGCCAAGATGCCCACCTGTCCATATACCGCCAGAAAATGGTTAAGCTCACTGGCTCCCAGATTGGCCTACTCAACACTAACTCCAAGTCCAAGCTTCCTGTGAAACGCAATGATGACGATTCTGACGAAGACGATGTTCCTCTCGGTATCCTCAAGACTCATGGCTTCCCGCGCCGCCCACGCACTGCGTCTCAGCCTAACCTTCTTGCGCCCGAGCTTACATACTCCAAGCGCAACAAATCGTCGGGCGACCTTGACTCCCTCCACTCTACCCCCTCTACTGGTCCCACTACTCCTGCTGTTGAAGAAGGCTATCTGGCTATGCGCAATCAGTCTGTTATGACTCTCCCTGGTTTCAATGCAAGCGTGCCTATGAACCGTGGTCTCGTGGGCGAGATTGCCAAAGAGGAAAGCGCCAAGTCCAAGCGCAAGCCCATGCTGAATTCACTGGGCGGTCACTCTAAGGAAACCGACGATGTCATGATCCATGGCAAGAGCAACCAGAGCCAGGCCGAGATCCAGGCCCAAATCCAGCAAATGATGAGCATGCAGAACAAGATTCTGACGCAAATGGCCGGCAACAACTCGGTGGCCGCGTCGAATTTCACCCCGACCATGAGTGGCGGGCTTCCGCGGAGCAGCAACTGGAGTAGCTTTGATGTAATGAATTCTCATCAGCCACCAATCTCCAGGTTTAACGCTGCACCATCGGTGAAGTCGTTTTCAAACTCCTCCCGCAACAGCGTTGACAACCAGATGTCCGCACCAGGCAGCGAGGAGGAAGACGACGACGATGACGAGAAGGGATGGAAGGAGATGGAAATGAAGCGCAAGCAGATGCGACAGATGTGGAAGGCGCACCAGGTGCTTGTCCTTTAAACCCATTAGTTTATGTATGCCCATGTAAAATGTTTTATTGTTAACCATGTTATTTTTTTATTTTATTTGCCTATTTCACTAAACCTTGCTTATCGCAAAGAAAAAACTACCAGGAATGGTTTCAGAAACCAAACCCAGCCTTTGCAAAGCAACATTCTCTCTCTGCATATCATAAGACCACCAATGCTGCGAACACACGTACTCAGAACGTCCAATTGCGTGCGGACCACCGCCACGCGGCCGGTCTCCACGGCCCCGGCGCGAGCCATCAACCGCCGCACCATGCAATTCAGCCGCGGGTCTGGCGGCGCGCCCTTCATGGTGCAGCCGGGCCGGCCCCCGAGCTCCATGGGCAAGCTTGTTGCACTTCTGGGGGCGTCTATTGCGGTGGGCAGCGCGGCCATGCTCTACTTCCTTCTCAACAACAAGGACCGCGCCATCATGGTGCCGCTCTACGTGCACCTCGCGAACGCGCGCGGCCTGCTACACAACGAGCTGAATGAGGACGAGCTGCGGGACCTGCAGGCGTCAATCACCCGCCAGCTGACGGCACGGGTGGCGGTGGACGAGACCATTGGCAGCCTGCTAGGCGTGCCCTGCACGGTCTCAATTGACACCACTGAGATGACCGTCCGCGCCCCCGGCCCGTCGCTGGTATGGTTACAGATTGTAAACGACTCGCGGCGCGGCCTCTCGTATAAGCTTGTTGCGAGGTCCCTGCTGGGCAGCTGGTGGAGTAACGACAGCGGCTCCAGCAATGGCACCGACATTGTGCGCCTGAACACGCAGGGCGAGGTAGGCGGCGGCGGAGTAGCAGAGCCACCAAGCTCGCCGTCAGTGGGCGGGCCCCGCGACCCCATCTCAGCATCGACTGACATTGAAGACTCCGGGGCCCACAAGTGGGATTGGGATAGCTCGGATCAGCAGATTGTCATCTGCGGGTCGGCCACGCTGGTGGGCCCGGGGCCCAACGTGCACATCAACCATCGGCGCGAAAACCGCACGGGCCGTCTCCTGTTTGAGGCCGCCAAGAGCGATGACGTGGGGCTGCGGTTCATGCGGTCCGTGCTACGGTATAAGGAAGACGATAAGGAGATCACGCAACGGCTGTGGTAGCAACCCATTTTTTGATATTTATAATTGAGGCCCTCCACCCGGCGGGCTACGTATATGCTTGTATAAAGAAATAAAAAGTCATCATCATCATAATTATCGTGGCTGAGAGTCTTTCTCAGAATGCCCGGCCAACGCGCTCCTCTTTCCAGCGCTCCTGGATCTCCTTGCGCATGTAGTATGTCTTCCGCTCTCGCCGGTACTGCTTCACAAACGCAGCAACCTCGGCGTCGTCCGCCTGGAGGCTGGCCGTCGCGCCGCTGGCCGCCGAGCCATGCGGGGCCTCCAAAAAGCTGCTTCCGAGCCCATCGCAGATTTGCTCTGCTTCGGCCACCGCCATGTCCATGCGTGCTTGCAGCGCCGGCATGCTGAATCGCTGCAGCGCTTTATACATGTCGGTCTCGACGCTCGCCCACTCGGCCTCGCGGCTCTTGGCCGAGGCGAGCGCCTGGGCCGCCGCCTCGCGCAGGGGCGGCAGCTCACGGGCAAGTCGGTCCTCAAGCGCAGGAGCGCGGGTTTGCGTGATAGCGGCCGTGACCTGCAATTGCTCCGCGTGTTTTGCTTGGATTTCCGGGGACAGGATGTGAATAAGCCCATGAATGGCCTTGGGCCGGGTCAAGAAGTCTTCCAACACGTGGGCAGGCTTGCTGACAAGGTCGGCGGGGAGCTCGGGCACGGTGAGCGGAGTGGTGGCGGGAGGAGGCAGCGATGCGCCCGACTGCTGTGACTGCAATTGTTGCTGTGGTTGCTGTTCTTGTGGCTGCTGCTGCTGCTGTGGAAGAGGTGGAAGGGGCGGCGGAGTGGTCATTTTAATAGTGTCGGTTCTGGTCGGTGCAGTGACAACAGATTGAAAGCAAAAAGTTGGCCAGAAATTAATCAGCACTTTTGGGTGGTGGTTTTTTATTTTTTATTTTTTTTTTTTTTGACAAAAATCTACTATCTGATCCATGGTAACTTAGACCTTCCTTCGCCATCTCAATCCATTGCACACACCCCACTATCCACACACTTATTTTTCTAACGACATGACAAACCTCCTGGCATCTTTAAAAGGACATAGCGAGCGTGTTTGGGACATTTCCGTGCACCCCAAGTTGCCGTTGCTGGCCACCTGCTCGGGCGACAAAACTGTGCGCATCTACTCGCTTGAGCCCGCGCCAGCCGCTGACGATGGAGCCTCGACTACATTCCCACTGCTTGCAGTACTTGAAGACGGCCACAAGCGCAGTATTCGCTCTGTGGCGTGGAAGCCTACCCCAAGTGGGGACAACGGCTACCCTGCACTCGCCATGGGCTCATTCGACGCTACCGTGAGCATCTGGGGCAAAGAAGACGGAGAAGAATGGTCATTCCTGGCGCAGATTGAAGGCCATGAGAATGAGGTCAAGGGTGTTGCGTGGGCACCCTCGGGGTACTACCTGGCGACTTGTTCGCGCGACAAGTCCGTGTGGGTGTGGGAGACCGACGACAGCAACGAAGAGTTTGAATGCCTAATGTTCCTTCAAGACCACACTGAGGACGTCAAGCACGTTGCCTGGCACAATCACGAGGACTGCTTTGCAAGTGCCTCCTACGATGACACTGTCAAAGTCTTCCGTGAGGATGATGACGAGTGGGTGTGCGTGGCCAGCCTTGAGGGCCACACAAGCACCGTCTGGTGCGTCGAATTTGAGCCCACGGACGCCAAAGTAAACCGTCTTGTGTCGTGCTCTGACGACCTCACTGTCATTGTTTGGAAAAAGACCAATTCGACCGGCGGCACCACTGGCGATGGCATTCCTTCCACGTTCCGTGGCGACCCGTTATCAGAAGAGTGGGCAAAGCAAGCCACCCTGCCAAAGGCCCACACCCGCACAATCTATGCTGTGGCGTGGTCCGCTGCCAGCGGCCGCATTGCGTCGGTTGGTGCCGACGGCTTAGTTGCGGTATATGAAGAAGATCGCGCCGATGGGATCCCTGAGGGCACCTGGAAGCTCGTTAAAACTATTGAGAATGCGCACGGCGTTTACGAAATCAACTCTGTGGCGTGGGCGTCTACAAAGAACGGCGAAGTCCTGATAACTGCCGGCGATGACTGTGTTACTAATGTCTGGACTGTTTAATATACTTGTTTATATATACATATCTTGGGTTTCGATATTATGAAATAAATTATTATAGATTTGCACAAAAGATCATGCCAACGATAGACCTCCTGTGTCCCATGCTCAGTCGCTTGAAAAGTCGTCCTCATCTTCGTCAAGATCGAGGCTCACTGGGATGCTAAACACGTTCTTGACGGGATCACCGCTTACAATGTCAACTTCCTGGTCCTCATCCTCTAGTAGCCGTTGGTTCTGCTCATTTTCATCCTCCACATCAAACTCGTCCTCGCGCTCTTGATAGTCCACGTTTTGCTCAACCTCGATGAAATCCGGCGCCAGCGCGCTCCAGCGCTGCGGCGTGATTGATGTCCACACGTAAATGCGACCGGAGTCCAGCCCCGTGGCCGCGATAACAGACCGCGTCGGGTGCCACTCAACGTCCACAAGCTCTTCTTTCGGACCCTCGTAGATTTTGACTAGTGATCCCATTGATGTTTCCCACATGTAAATGTCGTGCGCCGCCTCGTATGTTGACGCTAAGACGTACTCCGTGTTGGGCGAGATGGCAACTGAGTTCCACTGCAGCTTGTTGACCACGTCCTGAAACTTGTGTACGACCTCAAACTTCCAGAGATCATCATCTTCCTCGTCGCTCTCATTGTCGTCGCCACTTTTCTCCGCGTCGCTCTTTTTATCGGTGCTTTTTTCATCTTTCTCAGCGCTACCGTCATCACCATTTTGGCTATTCTTGTTATCATCTGCAACATCTCCGCCGTTAATTTGGCCATTTTCCTTGTATTTTTCATCAACGAGCTCCTTGTTGTCTTCGTAGCCGTTGGCCTTGCGACGCTCGTCGCTAAGCTCTTGGTGCTTGCCAAACAGGATTTCTGGTATCGTCACAAACCGGACTACTCGATCTGACGAGTTTAGCACAAGGCACTTGCCGTTGGTTGAAATTACCATGTTTTTGATGTTTGCTGATGATATCCGAGTTGAGCTCACTACTTTGTTGTGTCCCGTTCGCAGAACGTGTAGGTTGCCTTTCGACGTGCCAAGAATGATATATTCGCCCGTTCGATTAAATGTGCACGATAGCGCGTATTCGGCCTTTCCATTTTCTGGATCGCTTCCGAGTTTTACTTCTCGGTACTTGCTCCCATCGTCGCCGGGGGCCGACATGTCAATGTACCGCGAATAGTCCTCAAACAGCGACACGACAAATTTGTCGCTTGTAAATGGTTGAAACATTGCCATCCATACTGGTGTCTCAAAGTTAAACACGCGTTTCTTTTGCCCCGATGTCGCAAGGTCCCAGACAATGCACTTCCAGTCCTGTGAGCCCGAAAGCAGGTATCGGCTGTCGTGAGACCAGCTCAGCGACTGGATCGATCGCGAGTGGCCACCACGTAGCACCAGAAGCACACCATTCGTGTCTATGTCAAAAATTGCAATCGAGCCATCCTGCAGACCGGATGCCAGATAATCGCCTGTGGGATTGAACTTGATACACCCGGAGTGTCCGTATCCTGGAGGGGCAGTGTCAGTCGATTATACATAGAACCTAGAAGAATTGAAACTTACGAACCGTGATTGACTGCGACTCAGGATACTCCTGAGCAAGTGCAAATGGATCCAGTAAAGAGAGATTCATTGATTTGTCTGGTTCTTTTATGTGTAACGGTCGCGGTGCTGGCGCTTCCGGGGTTTAGTGAAGGTGGTCGATTGTTTGTAAGGCTGTTTGAGAAATTTCGAACGAATTAAAAAGTCGAGAAAAAAAAACTTCTCCCTTTCTTTGTCGCCTCTTAACACTAGAAACGTTCAACGACATCAATATCATGTTTATGCTGAGACTTCAGTCCAGACAGCTGCAGCGATCAGCTGCTCTGTCCAACAGACATTTGTTTTCAACCCGATCTGTTCTTTTCAACATCAACAAGCCCAAGAATAGTGATGAGCTTGTGCCGTCCGAGTCTTCATCAACCCCAAATTTGGTTGGTCCCGACGCCAAAGGCTATGTTCCTAAACTCTCGTATGAGCGTGTGTCTTACGAGTATCCGCCGCCTCCGAAAAAGCCCAAGTTTGTTCCCACTGAGAGCAAGCCGTGGAAGCGTCATATTCCGGCTCTTGTTGCTGTGCTGGGTATCGCCTGGGCCATGTACGCGTACAAGTACTTTCTCTCCGGCGAGAAGACCTCAAGCGAGAAGCTGCTCGAGCCTGACCGCTTCACGCCCTTCAAGATTACCTATAAAGAGGATATCACCGATGATTTGCAGCTTATTGAGCTATCGCCAAACTACGAACAATTTAGAACAATGCTTAAGAGTAAAGAAAATGGTCTTTGGAACGGCAAGAAGATGTGGTCTGTCGAAGTAAAGCAGCCCGAGATTCAAGTTGTTAGACGCTATACGCCACTTCCAATGTATTACATGCAGGGTCTGGACGGCAAGTCACTGCTCCGTCTGCTCGGTGGTAAGGAAGAGGACGAGGGCCGCATGGTTTTGCTCGTTAAGAAATATAACGACGGCGAGGTCTCGCGCTGGCTCCACCGTATGCCCGTTGGTTCCATCGTTGAGCTCCGTGGCCCTTTTGTTAGTTACCGTTTCCCATACTCGCCCATTGACAAGGCTGCCCCCATGCGCCAAACCATGGAAGACTTGCCTAGTCGTCTGAACGTTGAGCCCGAGGGTGTCCCGGAGGCGCTTGATGTGCCTGAGCCGGAGAATGTTGTTTTCTTCGCTGGCGGCACTGGCATTGCTCCAATCTTGCAGAGTCTCTTCTCCAAAAATCCTCCCCGAGGCCATGTTGACGTTCACTATAGTGTTGCAAACCGCAACGAGATTCCATTCAAGCGTTTTCTGCTCTTCCTTGAAAAAACTGGCCGTGCAAATTTCCACTATCACATTGACAATGAAAACAGTTTCCTCACGGCTAAAGATATTCCTGCCCCCGGCCCGATGCAGTACTTAGGATACCGCAACGAAAAGTTATCTAAGGAGCTTGAAGAGGAGAAGAAGCTGACACAGATGATGGAGCAGATCCGCAAAGAACGCAGTGGAGAGGCGACGGAAGCCTCTACGACACAAGAAACCAAACATGAGATTATAGATTTTGAGGCTACAAAACAGGCCAAGGCTGCGAGTGAGACAAAGACCTCCGAAGCAAAACCTGCTGCCCCCAAGGCTCCAGTTAAGTATCGAAGCGTGCTGGAGCAGGCTGCGGCGTGGGCAAAGCAGCCACAACGCCCAGCCTCCCTTGCCATTGTATGTGGTCCCCCCGGCTACGTTGACTACGTTTCTGGAAAGCGCGATCTTTCAGGACGTGGCCCCGTTGCTGGACTGCTTGGCCAAAAGGGTTGGGACACTACCAACGTCCAGCGCATGGAGTAATCACCGCGATTGTTTTCCAATTTTCTGCAGCATGGTTCCGATATAGAGCCACTTACTTTTGTATATAGGATATCTAACAGGGTGTGTACCACATCTGGTAAATAGAATTTTTTTGATTTCACTACGATTAAGCCTACTACTTTCCATTTAGTATTTTTGTCCTTAGAGTACTTTAATCAAGCAGTGGCTTCTTATTTCTAATTTTATTCTTTTTTTGTGTTTGAAATTTTTTATTGGTCTAGATTAAATTCTAAATATTAGAACAGTGAACAGTAGCTTTTCTAAGTTGAATAATCCTGACATGTGCATGATGAAAAGTTGCCATGACACAGAATGCGTCTTTAGTAGTACTAAAAGTGTAAAGATATTTTTGAGTTAGGTAGAAATGGTCGTGTTATTGTTCTTGCTTTTGTTTTTTCTGTTGTTGTCGTTTATGATGATGCTAATATTTGTTAAAGCTACTGTTTCTGCCTATGCTTTTTGTCGCGTCTAATCAAAATTTTAATCCCCTGACTTGCAAAACATCTGGATAGATCAGTACTGTCAATAACTCCTGGAAACTTTTTAGCAGAATAAGAGCGAAAAGGTTGGGAGAAAGTTGAGCAGATAATACCAGCTGCGTTGACATCAATATTACCGCCTTGGTGATGCTGGTAAGAATGAGAAGGCGGTTGTTGGTGATGTGGATAGCCGGAAGTATTTTGGAAATTATGCATATTATTACTACTATTACCATAACTATGATTTGTATGGATGTGACTGCTTGCCATGGTGTCTGCAAGATTCACAAATGATAGTTTCAGGCGAAACTCGCCCTCAGTGCGCACGCTGAGATCTTGCAAAATGAACCATATTCCGAGTGTATCGGAAAGGTCATACAGCTTGAACGCTGTAGCCGCTAGTGATCCAATCAAGTTTCTTGTGTATGGGTTGCTATCAGTCTGCTGAAGGTGCTGTTGTTGCTGTTGGTAGCCACTTTCCCCGTTCAAGTTGACGAATGAATGATTTCTAGTACCATCCGCCGACCACAGCTCCGCTATCACAGTGTAAAAGCTTGTATCAATTGCGCTTACGTCTGTATATTCTTGACCCGTGTGTTTATGAAATATCCGCAGCCGGGCGCACAGAGGTGGTGTGATCTGACGCCGGTCTTTGTCACCAAAACCACACATCCGAGCCCTTACTGGTTGCTGAACGACCTCGAGTGAGAACTGGTAATCACCCGAGTGGAGAATATGATTGATACCAGACATTGGCATAAGAGGAAGCGAACCTGGCGGCGGCGGTCGCTGCTGATATGGCAGATATCCGGACGAGTTTAACCCTTGGTGCTGTGGGTACATGGTATAAATGGAATGAATATAACGATGATAGTTGTAGCAAGATATAGAGTCGATCTAGAGCGACAACTAAGAATGAGAGAGATGGAAATAAAAAAATAAAGCAAACAAAATAGAAAAGATGAAATAAAATGACATAAATAAAATAGATGAATAAAAAAATGAAATAAAAAAATTAAGAAATTCCAGCACCGAGAACAAAATACAGCAGACAGGGACGACAAGAAACAATGAAGAGAGTTTCACGACAAGTTGGCTGCAGAAGAGGTAAAAAAGAACGTGAACGAGGAAGCCCAGAACTATTTATGTATTCTAGGGTCCTCGAAAAGAATACAAACTTTCATTCTGCAAAAGTGATTACGTCGAGGTATACAATGTGTAAATTAATTGAAGTTAACTTAAAAGCCTGACAAAGAAAAAAGCAAAACTGAATGGGAAAAAAAAAATTTCATTGAAAAGCTCCTTGTTTTAATAACCGATGTCTGTCAAAAATTCTATTGTTCATGCAAGCCAAAAGCGAATTTTAGCCAATGGTAGTTGAGGACCACCACGAGTACATTTTATTCTAGAAATTCATAATGTGTATCTGCAGTTTAGACTGCAAAAGCTGCAGCAAACTGGAACGGCCATTTTTGTCTACGCATTTCTAATTAGCCTCACCTACAACAATTCGGCTCCGTTAAGGCATATCTAGACTGCGTGCAATTAGAATATTTTCTCTTTTTGACTAGCCTTCTACTATACTGGCGAGACTTTGGATTACTCGTTGGCTGATGTGAAAAACTCGCGCAAGTAGGGCTAAAGATACATACGGGCTATAGTTGAACGTAAAATCATCTAAATTTTTTCAGCCTGCAGGCACAAAATATAATCACAATTTGTAAAGACAAAAAAGAAAAAAGAGTAAAAATAAAAAAATAATAAATAATAAAATAATAAAAGAAGCAAGGGTACCCTCGTTTTTCTGTACCTCAAATGGTTTTAAGCATATGTCTTAGATGAAATGGTATTTAATTGAGTTGTAGCCCCTGGGCTACTCCGAGCATGACTGTAGGTAGCAGGGTTACATGCGATTGTTCTGATAGATTGCTACCACTTTCGTTAACGGCTTTTGCTGGGCAATTGTAAAAACTCTCGTATAATAAAAGAAATGCTAGGCTGGTTTCTATGCGCCGGCCCTTAAGGCAACTCATCATGTGCTAATTAGTCATAACACATGGAAGTTCTTCTAGCCTGTAGATCATAAGGGAGGATGCACATTTGGCGCAGACGCTAGATCTATGAATACGCTCCATGATATCTTCCATGTTATCCTCTTGAAAGCTTGTACATTCTTCTTTAGATCTCAAGGAAACAAAGTTTCATACAATAAAATCTCAAAAACAAGCTTAAACAAAATTGATTAAATCAACAATTGATGATGGCATTGTCTCTTATCACATACCGACAAGCACGTTAAATTAGTCTATAGACATATAATACCTATTTCGTACACGCTAAATGCTATACCTTCTCGCCAATCTTTTTTTTTGTTACGAGGAATAGGTGTAGATTACAGATGCTATCTCTGCTAACATGGAAAAAACCCTGGGAGCGGAGAACAAAATGTAAAAGCTAATATTAAAAAAAGACCAAAGTTTAAAATATACAATACAAAATTCTGACGATCAATTGCAGTTTAAGGTGCTGAATAATAATTGCAACTCGCCACGTCCTTCCTCGCATTCGTTTCGTCACACCCTAGGTCGGCTACTGGGTCTCCTAATCTAGTGTACTGGCCATGCAGTATACCAGCTTGTGTGCGTATTATATGTTTATAGTAGGACCTATCCCAGTGATGCAGCGGCAAAGTGTACACAATGTTTCTGCTTTTGTTGGTGTTCTGGTGCTCGTGCCTACAAATCAATAACATTACACATGAGTCGATTTTCTTCTTTTGGTTTGACTACCGCCTATGCAACGACACGCAGGACTAGAACAGTGAACTGTAAATAGAAGCTCCACCGAGGCAACTCAGCATGTGCGTGGGTCTGAAAATTGCCTGCGAGATGGTGCTGACAAGAGTGCGAGCTGTATAATTACGACGCTATGCCGCGAACAACCCTCTGCAACATTGTATTTGGGCATTGTTCACTGCGTAGAACGACTAGGTTTGGTGGGTTTGTTGTTTGTTCTTTGCTGGCCCTAGAATGCATTCCAAGCAGACGGATAGTATGGAGACGCTACTGCACGCAAAATGCCATAAACGGAACGAATAACAATTTAAGGCCTGGAATCAGGGCCTGGGCCACAGATACTATTTCTTATGATCCGCAGTACCACTCTTGGTAAGACCTGCATGAACCTGTCCATTGGGACCGTCAGGCTTAATAACTACGATAAAAGGTAACCAGGGTAGAGCAGAAATTTTTGCTAATAATTTTGTTCCAGTCCACTGCATTCAGTTGTATTTTGCTATGCGCTAAGTGGCAATGCTGATTAAAGTATTGCACTTTTCTTACAATTTTTTTTGATCTTGAGATTTACTGCAGATTTATTTGAAAGTCTTACTCATTCGTTGTGTCTAGAATTAATTATGTTGATTATAATACTAACACGGATGAATAAGCATTTACGCTTCAATTTCTCTCATATCAACCTATATACGTTTCTAGATATATATTGTAACTGAGCTTGATTCATAAACCCAGTTACCACTGGTCGTATTCGATTGGGTCTTCACAACCAATGGTATTGCATATCTTGGTCTTCTTCGATCCAGTTAAGATTTTGATTTAGCATGCTATCTTATAGTCGAGATTAACTATAGAATCCTCATAGAAATATTAGTGTACGGATCATCTATCTTATATTCTATTTAGCAATAATAAAAGATTTATATTACGTAAACATTGCAACAACGACTAAACTTACTCTATTAAGTTCAGTCTAGAAATTTATTTCCTTTTTCCGTTCTCCATCATCAGTAGGAGAGGAACTAGACAGTCTAAGCTGACTAAGTATGTGCTCCTGACCCAATTGCCAAATAATATTTATTAAGTACCTGGAGATTTTTCTAACCATCAACACACTGAGCATATGATTAAGGGCCACTTACTAAACCTTCTGTCTACGACTAATATATGATAATTGGTATTGTGTGTTAGTCCTCGATAGTCTTCTTATCAGGTTGTATATAGAATTATATCCAATCATATTTCTTTTAATTCAAAAGTCCCTTGTTATAGAAGCCGTAGTGTTTAACATATCTTTTGTTTTTATTAAGTATGTTTACACGTTTGAATCCAACGTAGAAATTTCCAAGACCTTCTTTTTAATTAAATGGTTACATGCTTTAGCTGTCCTCTTTGGTATCGTCTCTACCTATTTACCGATCTGTGCCAACGGAGAATGATAAAATAAGGTAAACAGAGTTTAAGTAATTTTAAGTCTTACAAAGTTCGATCTTCAGGTACATTTCACGCTCATCTTGTTTGTAACTGAATTGGTCCAATTGCGCTTTTTTATCATTTTTCGCTTGCAAAAGATCTTTATGTGCAATCATGCCAAAACGGATCAATAGAAAACCTGAGATTAAGACCCCCTTTCTATACAATCTACACATTACACAATATTGTTACAAACAGTTCTCAAATCTTTCAATAACAGTTGTTGTGATCTTTACAGTTCCAACATTAATATCGATATGTAATTCATGAGGTCATCGCTAACATACCATGGCGCGCGATTGGAAATCTATTCAGAGCTTTGTTTTTTTTGGAGTTTTTTTCAAAGTCTATTATTTAATATTGAAAATTACTGAATATTTTTCTTTTTCTAGAATTTGTCTTCGGATGCATAGAGGATATCTCAAATCTAGCCACAGGGAATATATCATGCTAGTTAGTCATCCAGTTCCACAGTGGTTCTAGTGCCTAAAAATTGATTCGATTACTGAAATTGACCTGTATCGTAAAATGCGAGTTTGCTAAATTATAATGGAACATCGCATTAGCTGGCTGGGTCTAAATGCAAAATTTACAAAAAAAAAATTCAACAAAAAAGACTTTAGATAAATAATTGTATTCTATAGTAAGCTTTTATAAACAATGTGTTTTAGTCTTTTTTATTTTTATTTTTTTTTAATAGTGAAGTACAAAAGAGATACATGTAGATCATTGACATTTTTCACCAATCGAAATCTCTTGGTCTTCGGGGTTTACACACTAAAAAAAAATTAGTATTTTCCCTTCCCATGACGCATAAATCCGAAAGTGTCCACTTCATAATTACCACTGCCACTCATAATATGGATGTAAAATATCATGGATTCACGGCTATTGGGAATTATGGCTTTCTTAATATAAATGTGATTTACAATATACTATTTTGATCCCTTGTGAAAATGTGGATTTACCTAGTGCAAAATGTTTACTTACTAGTACTGATAGATTGATAGTCTCTGCAACCTGAATCCAATTTTGATATGAGGTTGATAAATTCATTTAAATTATATTCTCTGGCTTGTCACTAAAATACACTAGCAATTCGTGTGCAGTAATTACTTCAGGGACCGTTAGCTATTTAACCAATAGCAAGTCTTTTAATAGTATTTTGGTTTTGAAAGCTATCTTGTCAATCATGTAGAATTTACATCATAAATATTGGTATTGTCTATTATTACTTTATATCCAAAACTAAGAATACTGAAAAGAACCCTGTTTTATTATAGATCGAGATCATTTGCGGAATGCATGTATCTAAAGGTGCAAATTTTAGAAAGGCCTTGTATTCTTCCATATCCCACAAAACCCAAAGGAGTTGAGTAAAGTGTCATCCAGCAGATAGCCTTATGCATAATTGGTGCATCACTTTGTTTCTGCATGTTCTAAAACCGTAAAGGCCATCCCCAGCTGCCGATTGTTGCAGAGACTTTACTTTTATATTCTGGAACAAACATCTCGTCCGGTAGTGTCGTATCTTGATCTAACCAATCACAAGATACACTAAAAAAAAAGTTTTGAAGTTGAAAAAAGAACTTTTATACCAACAATATATCTCAAATTTTTGCAACCAGCCTGCTGGTATTTGATACATATTGTTAAAAACATGTAAATTAAATCTAAAAGTTTAACTCACCAAGCATACACATTTATATAAGCATGTCAATAAAAATGACGAACTATCCAGCTTTGGGCAAGCTAGAAGGTCTCTATTGTTCATATTTTAATGGCTGTTCCACTAAGCATGATCAATTTTAATTTTAATTTTGATTATTCCACATCTATATTAAGAACCAGGTACATAACAAAGATAGTCTAAAACCCCCAGCTACTATTGGGTCTACCTATATTTAACACATATTATTCATTTAAAGTCTGTTGCTATCAGTGATATTTCAAGACCTGGTAAACACATATCAAATCAATCTATACAGCTTAAGCATATATTGCATATTACAACATAGTCTGATTTAAGCAGCTTGTTAAGGTTTTACTGGGTGTCAATCTCTGGTATTGAGCTACTGGGTGTTATGTATCTCAGGTTTCCCTTAGCACATGGATACTTTCATGGAGAATTCGGCGCCATCGAACGT
>Ga0160505_100602_pt1 | contig 19587 bp, 12 predicted proteins | sample DIDeMG_FD_108225 | JGI IMG/M metagenome (GOLD analysis project Ga0160505, IMG submission 108225) | Enriched chicken feces microbial communities from UW Madison campus, WI, USA - DID2874_E49_Stillage MG | ecosystem: Host-associated > Birds > Digestive system > Large intestine > Fecal ... | reverse complement strand
TTATTTTCATTTTTTTTTTACTTTTTTGTTTTTATTTTTTTTTGTTTATTAAAATTTAATTTTTTTTTTCCATCAATAAAAAAAAAAAAAAACTTTTGGTTTTTTCCCGTTTTTTTTTTTTTTTTTTTTTTTGAAAAAATTTTATTTCTTCCCAATCATACTATTTTCATCATACTGAAGTTCAACAGCACACACGCAACAATGTCTAAGAGACCTATCGAACAAGAAGAAGAGACTAGACACACTGCATCCAGACAGGGTCTTGAGGATACTCCTCATGACAAAATGGATCTTGACGAGGAAGAAGTCGAATTCGAGGATCCCTATGGCGACGACTTTGACGATAGTGAAGAAGAGATCTTTGAGGCTGGCGACGAAGACGAGGAAAACCTTGATGAGGAAAAGCTTGAGGAGTTTGTAGAGACCTCGCAAACTAGAGCTCTGCAGGCCATTCAGGAAGACGCTGCCCATGAAGAGAAGTCTAATAATAAGACTAAGGGCAAGAACCAACCTCAAATTTATGTTCCAGGTGTCACTCAATTGGGCCCCAACGAGGTGCTCGAAGCTGATCCTTCTACTTACGACATGCTGCACTGGATGGGTGTCGACTGGCCCTGTCTCAGTTTTGATATTTTGGAAGATAATCTTGGTGACGAGCGCCGCAACTATCCCCACTCCACATATGTTGTTACTGGTACTCAGGCTCAGAAGGCTAGAGACAACAAGATCATGGTTATGAAGATGAGCTCCTTGGGCAAGACCTTGGTGAATGAAGATGATGACGATGATTTGAGTGATGATGAGGTTGATGCTGACCCTATTCTCGAGTACAAGTCTCTTCCCACCCCTTACACCACTAACCGTATTAGAGTCTCTCCGTTTGCTCGCCAAACCGGCCAATACCTTACTGCATCTATGTCAGAGGGCGGTGACGTTTTTATTTGGGACGTTTCTCAGCACTTCCGCTCTTTTGACAACCCCGGCACTACCATCACTAAGCAAATGAACAGACCTATCCACACAATTCAAGTCCACGGCAGGATAGAGGGTTACGCTGTCGACTGGTCTCCGTTAATACCAACTGGCTCTCTTCTTACTGGTGATATTAGCGGAAGAATTCATCTCACAAATAGAGGCCAGAGCAGCTGGACTACTGATAGAACCCCATTCGAGGGTCACGACGGCAGTGTTGAAGAGATTCAATGGAGTAGATCTGAGCAGACTGTGTTTGCTTCTGCAGGTACCGATGGTTTTATCCGTATCTGGGATATCAGAAGCAAAAAGCATCAGCCTGCCCTGTCTGTTAAGGCCAGTAATACCGATATCAACGTTATGTCTTGGAACCCCAAGGTCAGCTACCTGCTTGCCAGTGGTCACGATGATGGTCAGTGGGGTGTTTGGGATCTGCGTACTTTCAAGCCTAATGCGGCGCCCAACCCCGTTGCTTCTTTTGATTTCCACAAGAAGGCTATCACATCCATTGAGTTCCACCCCACTGAGGATTCTACCATTGCTGTGGCCTCTGAGGATGGTAGTGTCACTCTTTGGGATCTTGCTGTTGAGGCTGATGATGATGAGATCAAGCAGCAGCAGCAGACTTATGGTGCTCTGCAATCGTTCCCTCCCCAATACCTTTTCGGCCACCAGCAGGCTGAGACCAAGGAGGTGCACTGGCATAAGCAGATTCCTGGTACTTTGATCAGCACAAGTAGTGATAACTTCTGTGTGTGGAAGACCATCAGTGTTTAATAGATTTTATAGTGGATTGTATTCTGGTTTTTTTGTTTTTTTTTTCGGTTTAAAAGTAATAAATAAAAACATTTATAGATATCACAGAGATATGAAATAGGTGCGTTATGTTAAAAAGATGAGACCATTATTAAGAAATGAATTCATGGCAATATCAATGGAGTGTTCTCCGTAGTCTCTGTACTCTCGCTGATAGCCTTTGCCCGACGCTTATTTCTTAGCTCAAAGTATACAGCAATAGCAAGCAGAATACCTTGAAGGAAAGCAGCAGTAAAATATGGCATCCATGAGCTCCATTTTGTGCCTTCACGCATGGCCAAGCTAAAGGACCAGGCAAAGCCTCCTGGGGTTTGCATGCACATCATAGGAATGCTCAGAGAGCCAGCATGTTGAATGTGTAGGGTAGTATATATTTGCGGGAAGTACTGAATAGCAGCCAAAATGCTACCCAGAATGCCAAAGCTGTCGGCTACAAATCCAACAGCTGAAGGGTTGAAAAAGTAGATGTATATGCTAAGAGCTCCCCCGATAACGCTAAAGGTCAAGCAGCTCTTGCCCACCTGGACAAGCTCAAAATAATCTTCCTTGGGCTCCAGTCTCTGATTTCTGGTGAAAATCAACGCAAACACAAGACTATAATCAGGTTAGAACAATCAACCATAAGTTCGGATAGGTTTAACTTACATTAGGGCCGCCGCCACCGATTGGATAAAAATCTGGATGATTGCCAAGGATGCCGCAAAACACTTGCCTCCCGACTATTCAGATATTATTAGTTGACGTAAAACATAAATTTTTCTCAATTAGAGCATACCAATATCGAGCAACACTCATAAATATTGTTAGAAATCAACAGGATGTTGAACAGGGCGCATACACCGGAGGTTATCCCCAGTAACAAGAAGTACGGCGAGATTCCCTCCGATGTCTTTCGACGGATAATGCGGACATGCTGCGGCACGTAGGATACAAAAATGCCAATTGCCAGCCAGACAGAAAGATAGAAATTGAATCCATACGGATCCTCAAATGCTGAGCAGTTTTCCATAATACTATGATGGAGTTTAAAAGGAATTTGGAAGGAAAGGTGGTTTGATGATAAAGACGTCGATACAAAGAAACAATTACTGTTATAAGGAACTATTAAAGGGTTTTATCAGTTCGTTATAGAAGTTTGTACTAATTTTGGGATTGTGATTAATGTTGTGATAAGATTATGGCATTTTAAAGTGTACCCTTAGGTAACCATAGGGTAACAAAAGATCTTCAGAAAAAGCTCTGTAGGTTCAGCATCGAACAATACTGCTTCTGAGTCAATTATTTCGAAACAATCATCAATAGACCTAGTTAGAATGAACAGCATTATTTCTGATTTTAAATACGAGGAAACTCTTGACACGGGTATGACCCACTGGATTTGAAGTCTTTCCCTACGTACTAACTAGCAAAGATCTTGCTTCCAAATCGATCATTTTGCTCGGTAGAGTCAAGGACCAGCAAGCCATTGTCACTCTTGAAAAGGTTGCGTTTTCTCTTGATGGCGCAAAAGATATCTCGGCGCTAGGCTTACTTGAAATTGAAGAGCAGGATCACAACGATGTTTACTTCAAGGGCGTTGGTACTATGGCTCAGAACCTTGATCGCCCCGCAACAAAAATAAACATCATCTACCCAGCAACAGAGACTCACATCAAGAAGTACCGTCAGCAAAAGAAGCGAGTAGTTTTGGAAACCCCAGAGCTCTACCAAAAGATTGTCTTGCCTTACATCAGCTCTATGAGAGGTGATCGGATTAAGTGGGTTTACAACATTCTCCACGAGGGGTACGAGGCCGACAGAGTCCTTCTCCGAGATGACGATCCAGTTAACGGTTTCGTTCTTCTTCCTGATTTAAAGTGGGACCTTGTTTCTCTATCATCGCTTTACTTCGTTGCCATTGTTATGCGGAACGACATCGCTTCGCTACGTGATCTTAATTCCAGTCATATTCCATACCTGACTTTGCTGCGAGAGCAAATTCTTATTGCTATTAAAGATAAGTATGGTCTTGACAGATCTCAGCTGTTATTATACATTCATTACCAGCCCTCATACTATCATTTCCACATTCATGTCACACATATTGATCTCGAAAGACGGGGCTCAAGCTTTTCTATTCTTTTGGACAATGTAATTGACCAACTGCAGTTCCTTGGTCCTGAAGGCTTCTTGCAATCAACCTTCAGCTACTTTATTAAAGAAAATCATGATCTTTGGGCTAAGGGATTTGCCCTCAAGAAGTAATATATAGAAATACTGTTTACAAACTGAAATATATTTTATACTACAGGTAATAATTTACTATTACTAGCTCTCCATATCAATGTTTGTAAAGAATTTTTTATGATATTACAAAAGGATCTACTAACTAATAGACTAACATTCAGGATTCTCCAAAAAAAAAAAATTAAAAAATGAGAAAAAAAAAAAAGAAAAAAATAATAATTAAGCAGTAGAAGGCACCGAAGACCTAGTTTCGACATTGATTCCGGCTTCCTTGAGTGTTTTCCTTAAAGTTTCTCCAGTAGGGTCTGTTGCCGTAATAAATCTAGAGAGTTCCTTGCATAGATCCCAGTTGTGTGCATCGTACGCAAGCTTTAGCAACCTTGAAGTGTTTTCAAAATTTTGTTCATGTTGTTCCAAAGTATGAAGCACAAGTAAATAGCCACCAGCAGTTGTTAACTTGTTTCTTTCAATGCATTTTTCAAAAAGAAGCTGAGGCGATCCGATAATATCAAAGAGCTTCTTCCAATACTTAACTTCCGTTTTGCGGGTACAGCCAACAACAACGTCAAGCATCTGCGGAAAATGAGATATCAAGGCAACAACATTGGCTAAAAGTTTGTTACTTTGTTGTGTTACTGGGTCAGTCTCATCAGTCTTCTTGGATGATCCAGCTTTGTCAAGTACTCTATACAACAAGATTTCCAATATATGGCCAAAATAGTTGAGGTGTCTAAAGCCACTAGCAATTGACAGTGCTTTGCCCTTGTCTTCGCTGCTCAAGTAGGCCTCAAGAACGTAGGGGCCAAACAACTGTGCGCTAGTCCATTGCTTAAAGTAAGTAAAAGAAGAGTTTCTTGTCAGTACTGCATCACAATCAATGCCCATGATGATACCCTTATCGCTCATCATTGTTAAGGGGTACAGCTCAAGCGGAACGTGGACTGGGCCAATATCATCGTCATTGTTGTCGGCGACACCATTGACCCAAAGAATGGCACTTTGACCATCAAAGGCCCAAATCATGTTTTTAAGATTCCCCCGTCCAAAGGAAAGGGCATAGTACTCAATGTTATGGTGTAGAACTTTGTACTTGTATTTCATCTCACCGTCATCTGAACCTCGGGGGATTAAGAGTATCAGCATACCATCAACAAGCAGCAAAACATTGCTTTCTGTGATGGAAAATGGCACTCGGCGAACATCGTGGCGGGGAAGGCAGCTTATCGATCTTACTCTCGCAGGCGAATGAATAATTCCCATAAAGGAGATGTCCTCCACCATTTCTAGTGAGACGTTGTTATCTTGGATGTAGATCTTAAACTGGAGAAGTTGGTTTGCCGTCGTATAAACCATGATAGAATCTCCAATAAGAAAAAGCGTAAGAACCGCTGCATTAAGTTCTTCTGCATATAGTAGGCTGTGCGAATCAAGGTCGGTTTCTCTGCTGTATAGTTGTAGTTCATGACTTGTCTCAGTGTCAACGGCAATAATCAGGATATTGCCATACCATACCATGCCACCGCGAACACTAAACTCTCTTTCAACCTCTTCCTCAATAAACTGCTTCCAGTGGCCACTGTACAAACTATAATGCGTGAGGCCTCTCAAGCCTGCGACAGCAATATACATACCATCGGCTGAGCATGAAACATACTTAATGGGCCAATTTTCGGCAATGTAGCTGGCAGGAATAGGGACTGTTAACCATAACAATGCATCCTTATCGATAGTGGTCAAGTCTGATTGCTCTTGTCCTCTGTATATCATAATTTTTGAGTCCTTGTAAAGAACTGGGCGGGTGATATTGTCTTGGGTGAAGTTCCCCGCTGAATTCCATTTAAGTACATCTAGCATCCAGATGGTGTTGTTGACCTTTGGAATCATATAGATGGCATCCCCTGAAAAGGACCATATTGTACTAGTAACACCGCCCAGCCAAGGTTCGTTCTGCACCTGATCCTTTGAGCTCAAAAAAGACATTGCATTGGGCATGCCAAAAACAGAATAAAATGCCCAACCATTTTCGTAGCCCACAACCCATCCGTAACCGTCACCTGAGCAGGATATTGATGTAACTGTGCCAGACGACGATGAAGGGGGTTCGAGCACTTTGACCTGAGGGACATTGCCAGAATAATCCTTAACATTGTATAGATGAACGTAACCACTGCGACAACCGACAGCAATGAGACTAAACCTGGCATTGATAGCTGACATGACTGCAAAGTCTTCACGTTTGGTTGAATAGTGAAAGCAGTGACCGGTAAATAGTCCATTTCTGGAGTCGCTAGAAGCAGACTCGACCGATCCGCGTCGCTTTGATTCCGCCATTGTCACTGCCCAAACGGAACCATCAGATATTGTCCATGAGAATAAACCCATCGCTTTGCTCCAATAATTGTGCACAGGGAGATATTTTGATGTTGAATCTGAGGAAGTTGGTGGTAGAGGCAGCCAATCTAGTTGACTGAGAAGAATTGTCATGGTTCGTGAGTTTGGCTCCTGTGAAGAATTCCATTTGACAAGCTGAATAGCTGGAGGATTTTTCGTTAGCACAAGCAAATCGTGATCTAGGGCAATGGCGCAGGAGATACCCGAGTCGAGTCTAATCACCATTTTGAATTGAATTAGTAGTTCCCTGATCCCAATTGCCTCTCCTGGGCCGGGGAATGCTGTCGAAATTGTTTGGCCTTCATAGATAAAGAGTGGCGAATTGTCAGAATAAGTGAACACACCCAATTCTCTTGACGAAAAGTTGAATACAACTGAATATGTAAGGATGCAATCTTTGGAGGTTGTCACAACCAGTAGTTGAGAATCGGGCCGCAGCAAGACGTTGACATTTTCTCCGTACTTTTCTATCGAGGCTTTGGACCGGATATACACAATTACCGGGCAAAGAGGTTTTGGTCGATATAAATACAATCCTCTCCAAGTCAAAAATACTAGCATGTACCCCACTTTTGATATGTCCATGTCGATAACGCATTCATCACGATGAGGATCGCTGGCAGGCTCCTCGGGTGTCCCAATCAGTTGAGGGTCATTGGGAATCGAAGGAATTGTAATCGCATTGGGGGTTCCGGCCGGCCATATCATTGTAAAATTATTACCAATTTGAATAGAAAAAAAAAATTATATAGATTCTAATTCTGAAAATAGAATCTTCCTAAATATATGACCGAGGATATTAGCTTACGCAGTTTGATGATTGTTGTTAGTTCTTTTGTCTGTGAATTTTTCATGCCAACGAGTGTAATACTTGAAGCACTGAAACCCTAAACCAGATGAACCCCTTTCTATTATGACTTTACAATTAAAGCACCAGAATATGACAAAAATAGAATATGAGTGCACAAAAACTATTGGCAGATGCTAAAGGTTTTAACAATTCCAATATCTAGTTAGAGTGACTGAATAAATAAGTGAATTAATAATAAATAAATAAATATATATATATATATTTGCATCCGCAAATTTCTATAAAATAAATAGGGTGTGGGCTTAGTTATTACTTTTTACCGATGGTGGCATTGGCATCTTCAGTCCAGATACCTAGTTGGTTAGCGGGGTCAGAATCATCTTCAGACATGTAAATCATGACTGGAGGAGAAGAAGAAAGAGTTGCTTTTGGTTTGGAAAAGTCATGAATTGCAAAAGAAATTTCAGGGCATTTCACAGTATTGATGAGGTGACTGAAGTCTTCATCAAGAATCTCACTATGGCTGTGAATGTTATCACCGCTCATTAGTTTCATCAGTTCTTCATCGCCAACAGACTCCTTGTGGTCTTCCAAAAACTTGTTCATCCAGCGCGAGGGGGATCCAGAAAGATCGCCAAAAAAGTCAAAAGAAGCCATTGTCTTTTTTTGTTTATTGTCATTGGCAGAGTTATTATCCACAATCTTACTTTCCTCTGGAGGCATATTTTCCTTGTTATCGGTGGCAGGAGCAATGTTGGTCATCTTATAGTCCTTGGGTGTCTTAGCAATTGGTGTATTAGGAGTTGTTGCTTTAGAAATGGCTCGTTTTCTAGGCTTCTTGGTAGTTTCGCCAGCAGCCTTTTTATCTTCCATAGGAGTGAGTTTTGTATTTGTAGGGGTAATGCTTTTTGGAGTAGTTTTCTTGTCAGCATCGATAGATATGCCAACAGCCGCATCAGACGGAGTACAGATAGTAGAGGAGGGAGTTGTAATAACAGGCGTCGTTTGTTCAGTGGCAAGCTTTGCCCCTTCGTTTGAATTACTGGTGGGAGTATCAGGTTCAGCAAGAGCTGATGCAGGAGAGGATGATGAGTAGCTCGGTTTAGTTCTAGCATTCTGTGCAAGCAAAGCAGCAATTGAAGGTCCCACATATGGATCATTGTTTCTTCTTTTGGAGCCTCTTATAACTCTGGTTTTAGGCGCAGTCAAAGGAGCCGGGGTCTCCTTATCCTTTAGGGGAGATGTTACAGACCCATCCTTGTTCCAGAGATGAGAAGGACGAAGTGATTTCTTTGATGAGTACCAAAGACCGCATGGGTTGCAAAATGTGTAGTCCTTCTCTGGCGCGGAGCCTGAGGCAATAACCTTGATACGGCGCCATGTATTATCAACACGTCCACAATTATCGCAGCTCAGGGATGCATCCTTAAACGGTGGAAATCCAGCTTTGTCGGTAGCACGAGGTTTGTACTTACTACCTTTAGCTACCACTTTAGTACCTTCATCAATGCTCACTGATCTTCTAGCATTAACAAGTGAATTGGTTTTCCCAGAAACATCGGCCACTTTCCGTGTGTCCACTTCACTTTCTGCTGGTGACGAAACCATACCATGAGATGTCGGAATATCGTTCCAGTCTGATTTCCTGGTAGCATTGTAAGAGTAGGATTTACTTGCTGTTCGTGCTACATCAAAAGAAGAAGGGGGCGTAACTGTAGACTCCATATCACCTAGAGACATGAAGGACATTGATGATTGAGGAGGTGATACTGATGTGTAACTGTTGCGACGATTATCTATCATCTCAGCGGATAAAAATGAATTAGATTTTTGTCTCTTTTGAGCTGAGTTATTGTCGTTGAGTTCAGGCACCCTTGGCCGCTTAAAGCTTTCGGATGTTTGAACAAAACTGGATAGCTTTGGATTTTTTGACAAAAAAGCAGCCCATTCTGAATGATTGAAGTCGACGGGGAGAAAAGATGCAAGAGATTTATATAACTTAATGGAGCTGAGGTACTGTGCTTGAGAAAATGATGCGATAGGTTTTAGCCTTAGTGTTATCTCAAGAGTTTCACTTGTTCCACCTGAGTAAAGTGCAATCGTGTTTTTACAGACGCGGCCAACAATGATTTTTTGTGAAGTCTCGGGCAATTGGTCGGATTCCATTTCTAGATTTAACCATGAAAACATACCGTGTCCGACCAATGGAAGGCCAGGCTCAGTGTAGTCTGTGGTATAAACTGCGTAGTCAAGGAACTTAAGGTTAGAGATGATTTCTGGTGATGAATTGACTACGCTTCGTAAGCAGGTATATAGGTCGATGATACCAAACGAGGAGCAGTTTTCACTGGTTATGACGCGAATGTCGCGTGAGATTGGTGAACGAGCTAAACATTGAGCTTCGTCAAAAGTGTATAGCACTTTGACTGTCAGGGGGAGAAAATTAATTAACATTAAAACAATATATTACTCAAAATGAAAGAAAATGCTTACCTTGCATAGTGCGAACAGGGAGTTGTGGGAAATCCATTTTAATCCAAAATTGAAGAGAGTATGTGAAAGTGAAAGAGACACGGAAGCCCGTTTGTGACAGTTGCAAAGACCCAATGGAGAGCGACGATACTCGAAGGTGATGCTAGTAGACTGAGCAAAAGAATCGTGTCGTGAAAGAAAAGAAAGGAAAGAGGAATAAAGAAAGTAAAATAGAAAAAAAATTGCCTAACTTTCCGTTAATTGTGAATGGTCCTCTTTTTTTTTCTAATAGAAAAATTTCGTGTTCGTATCATAGCAACGCGAAACTCGCGTTTTTCATCTAAATTTACTTGTCACCGCCCGTAACGCGCGATGCGTACACGTTATGTACGCGTTTTCCAAACTTTAATTCCCAAATAGACAAATAGAAATAGTAATAACACATCTGCAATTCGCATTTAGTTAGCACAGCGCGTAGCTGTTATAAAATCTACCTGTGAGAGACCCCGGCATATAAGCTTACCAGTTGATGTTAATTCAGCAAACAACACCGCTAATATCTATTTGATTCTAATTCCTGTTTTTCAGTCTAAAAGCAACTTTTTGTTTAAATACGCGCCCGACTCTCCCAATACAGCAGCACAACTTGGTCAATTCGAGTTCCCGTTTCTGGAAAATCCTTGTACCTCGTGTCCGACGTGTCGGGGCTATTGTGCCCTTGCCCTAAAAGTTTTGTTCTGTCTTGTTGCAGGCATTCCAAAGACCCCCAAAGGGCACTGGGCCATCGCATAAAGGCTAGAACTGTGACGGTACGTCAGTTCATTTACGATTGCTCATCAATACATGTTGGTTTTGAAGACGTCTTTCAAGCCTTCTCTATTCTTCATCGAGCACACCAATGAAGGCCGGGGACACGAAGACTGCTGGACCAGACAAGTCGAGATCGCGCAAAACTCTCAGTTGTTTGCCATGCCGGAAGCGCAAGGTCAAGTGCGACTACAAATACCCCTGTACACAATGTAAGCTTCGCAACAAAGGTAACTTGTGTGCTTACGATGGTCATAACCGTTGGGGATATTCTGGAGAGAACGCTAGTAAAGGTCCGGAACTGCTGTCTGTGAACAAGACCTTTGATATTTGGCTTACCAAGTTTGTCGAGTCGGAGCTGCTCCCCGCGACCAGCCAACATGAGCAGCTTTTGACAATTTATAAGGAACTTTGTCATCCGCAATTTCCATTTTTGCGTCTTGCTGAGGTTCAAAAATCCTACGAAACATTCAAGTCCACTGGCAAATTTGAGCGTATCATAGATGGAGTAAATCTACTCTTAGTTTACGCTTTTGCTTGCGGCAATGCCGATGATTCCGTGAAAAAGCTGACTGAGTTTGGTAAAGGTCAAAGGTATGCCAAAAAGGCCCATGATCTCATCAGTCTAATCAATCCATTGGCAATCAATAGTATAGAAGATCTACAGTCCTTCATGTTTTACGTGATTTATCTCTACTACAACGACTCAATACTACTTTACAACAATGTACCACAGCTCATTGGCGTCATTTTGGGAACATTCCGGGGCCGTCCTGAGTTTAGGAAAAGTTTGGATACATTGACCTTTTTTAACCTTGTGGAACATGTCATTTCACATGGTCAGGGTATCCCCAGTATCACCAAGTGCACTTCTGCATTTGCTTTTGACGACTTGTATATGAAGTGCCGGTCCACCCTCATGAAATATAGAGATAAAATGTTTAGTGACACCCGACCTAACAATGCGTCCACTTTCATAGCATTCGAAAACGAAGTCAAGAGCGCGGGCGGTACTTTTGGCGTGCTATTCTTCAATTTCGTCCCCGATACGCCTTTGAACCTGTACTATTTGTCCGTAATTCGAACGCTGTGCAATCAGTTATGTCTTTCGCTCTATAGGCCATATCTATTCCGGCCTCGGTCAAGCTCTGCCAAGACAGATGAGTTGGAAACTTTTGGAGATAAAGCACTTGGACTTGCTGTGTCTTTGATAGAAATCGCCATCACGTATAGAAAGGCTATGGATATGAACAATAGGTTTTCTCTACAATGCTGGAACGATATTTACATGAGCGCTTTCCAAGCATCCGTTATACTTCTGTTGGACAACAGATACAGATGTGAAAATGGATACGAAATCAGCGATAAAGCTGATAAATACTTTCAATATGCTATTAGAATTCCACCAGCTGAGACACAGGTGTCGCGGGGGCTCTGGAGGTCTGGTGAGACAGGCTGGCGACACACAGTGGCCGGTGAATTTTACGAACTATTGGTCAAGGATGAAAGAATTCAAGAAAACCCAAAATCTGCTAATGCGATTCTGGTTCTTAAGGGGCTCTTGTTTGATACACCTGAGATCGGTGTTCCCAAGTTGTTTGGGCCATTTAAGGCGCCTCCTTGTACCGCAACTAGCGACATGGGCGGTAACGGACTTATCCCAGCAAGTTTTGACGGTAATTTTTTTCTAAACTCTTTGACCGAGACTTCGCCTGAGAGTGTGAGTTTTGAAGAGCTTTGTTACCAAGTTTTGACTGAAAAGGTTGCATGAAAGCTTACTTTCAAACAAAAAAATGTAGTCTATGTATTCACGTAATAAAATGCATACCCAAGGTTGAGCCGGTGTCTCTTTTTTTTTTGAAACAGGTTCTGTTCCTCGTACTGATATCCAAAATCTCGTAATTCCCACCGATACTTCTCGAGGCCGTATTATCCGAATGACTGTAGATGCTCTATGAGTTTTGTTGTTTCCATGCTTGTCTTGTGCTGGTCATATTGAATTTTTCTTTTTTCCATCTTTTTTTCGTGTGTATAAAATATTACATCTTGAAATAATCCTTTTCCTTCCATCTTTTAACACCAACGGCAAAACAAGAAAGAATCCAGTAAACTTCGAAAGAGCGTCGTTTCCGGTTTCTTCTCTCGGTTTTATAATCATAGATATTACCTAGCTTTTGTTACTTGTCTCTATCTGCCGAGCCCATACCATGGTAGCATCTACAAATGATAGCAGTAGTAATGGCACTAATCCTAGAGGCCGAAGAAGAGTTTCTCGTGTCAACTACGCTGAGGATCTCTCATTTGACGACGGAATGGCCTTTAGCACTGAGTTGAATGCAACCGTATCAGCTGGAAAGCTTGCCTCTGAGAAAACGCCCCCGGTCATAGGAAAATCAGCGACCTCCGTCCCCCAAAGAGACCTTCTCAATGGCTCAACTGGAATGAATGTTGATAGCGTCCCCTTGAACTGGCAGCCCAAGCAACCAGCAAATGCACTATTAAATATTCTAGACTTCACTAATGCTGTGGTAAAAGCTGACGGCATTTTATATCTACGTGACGGAACCACATTCTCTCCTGAAGGTACGTTATTACCGTGATGTGGATCAACACTTCATTGACTAACTAAAAATTTTACTTTTTTTTTCCCTATCCAACAGAGCATATCTACTTGATCGCAGAACCCCCTGGAGAGCCTTACTACATTGCAAGAATCATGGAGTTCGTCTACAAACCCGAGGAGGAAACTGATCACACATCTGCTTTAGACGATAACAGCCTACCAGACGCTAAGCGTAAGCGCGCTGTGAAGCCCACCCGAGCCAACAGAAAAGCAAGCATCAGCAAGTTTTCTGCAGAGAATTATATGGTCCGGGTCAACTGGTTCTACCGCCCCAAAGATATTTCGAAGAGATCGAGCGATACACGCTTTCTTTATGTGACAATGAACTCAGATATCTGTCCGATTGCGAGCATACGAGGCAAGTGTATAGTTGCTCATAGGGATCACATCGAAGATTTAGAACTGTTTAGACGGAATCCTGATTGCTTTTGGTTTGATAAACTCTTTGATCGGTACATCCTATCGCTATTTGACGTGGTTCCTACCGAGAAAATTATCAACATTCCATTGAAAGCGCAAAAGGTTTTATGTGAGCGGTTCAGGTTTGCTATTGTTGAGGCTGGCCGTGCAAAGGACCTTTGTGCTGCTCCTAAAAATTGCGTCAAATGTGACCAATGGTGTTCTCCGGATGACTCGGTTCAATGTGCACATTGCTTAAACTACTATCATATGCTGTGTGTTGATCCTCCCTTGACACGAAAGCCCAGTCGTGGATTTGGTTGGTCTTGCGCGCCGTGTAGTGGTGCGCGTGAGCGGAAGATGCTTGAAAACAGAGGGCTTGATGCTGTAGAGAGAGGCGACTCGCAGACGACGTCCCCCTTGAGCAGTGGTAACGCCACTCCGACAAATTCTACGAGCATGAGCAGCAATTTCAACACCAAAAACAGTGCCACAAATACAAACGGTATGACAAGGTCTGAACAACTGGCTGTAGCCTTTGATGGCCGTGTCAAATCTCACAAGCTCACGCAAGCCCAAAAGCATCAGCTGAAACTTTGGCCTTTTCGATATTTAGGTGTGCACGCCAAAATCGAGGACGTTCTAGATATGGACGACCGTATTTACCCTCGAGCAGCTTCAAGACTTGGTAACAAACACCAATGCCCAGTTCCAGAATGGTCAGGTCGTCGGGTTGTTTACTATGAAACTGAAAAGCCCGAAAAAAAGCCTGGAAAGAAAGCCAAGGCGAGCAATTTGAGCAAACTTCCTGCGAAGCTAGTGTCAACTCTGTCAGACCCAAATGATACAGTGGAAGAAATCAACAAACTTTTAAAGTTAGAAAAGAAGCATCGTCCAAACTGGCTGCAGGAGAAACCAAATGGGTATATTGAGCGCGGTGGTGACGATACTGCTGAGCTGATGTGGGATATGCCAAAGGATTCAAGCATAGACGTCGAGCTCTTCTTAGAGACTCAGGCTAAACCACTTGCTGCTGAAATTGGTGTTGAGCCTTACACGCCTAACTTTCTGGATGCGTGCTTGAAGGCCTACATGGACAGCAATTTTAATGTGGCCAAGTCTTTGGAGAAAATCAAATTACTCAACAGAAGCATTTTAAAGGAACCGACTTTGACACCTGATGAAGTAGTGCGGTTTGAGGAAGGTGTTCGAAAGTTTGGCAGTGAGCTTCATGAGGTTTTCCTACATGTTGGTACCAAGCCCTCTGCAGATATTGTAAGATATTACTATCTGTGGAAGAAAACACCTAATGGCCATAAGATTTGGGACAACTATGAGGGACGGAAGCATAAGATGAAGCCCGAACATGCACGAAATGAAGGCGAGCTGGTGGATAGCATTGCTGATGCTAACGACGACTCTAAATTTGATGTTATCAAAGCAGAAAAGATGGGCAGAAAGTTTCTGTGTAAACACTGCCATGGAACCGAATCAACCAACTGGCAAAGAGCACCGGGACATCCGGTGGCCAACGACACCAACCCTGTTATCGCGCTGTGTATGCGCTGCGCTCGGTTGTGGAGAAAGTACGCCTGCATTTGGGAAGAACCAGAAGAGGTGATTCGCAAGTTCACATCCAAAAGTGGTGGCATTGTTGCTGTCAAGCGTGGTAGAATCGAAGAGGAGCTCCTGGAAGATGCACAAGCAATCATCGAGGAGCGTTCCAGGAAGAGGATAAAGACTGACAACAGTAAGTCAGGCTCTCCTACAAAAAATGGCACAAGCAAACGGAGCTCCCCCGGTAGCAGCAATAGCTCTACACCTAGCGAAGAGCCTGTTATTAAATCCCGTGGCAGAGGTCGTGCGAAAGCTGACGAACCTGTAGCCAAAAAGACCCGTGTTAGTAAGGTTGCTAGTAAGATAAACGTGATCGAAGAGCCCGTCAAGAAGCCGTCAATTATACTCAAGATTCCTGCGTCAACATTTCAGCGAGAGCTCGAGAAAAAACGGTTAAACAGACTTAATCCCGACAAGAAGCAAGATGATTCAGGTATTATGCACAAACGCGCTGAGGACTCACTTCAGCAGAGTTTGTTAAAATTCGTCAAGGTCTCACCAAAAGATCTCACGGCCCCGTCGGTCGAACCGAGCCTCGCTCCCTCTACCAGTAATACCAATACCCCCTCAGTTTCTGTCACTACCACGATCAAAATTAAGAAGGCTGGTGATGCTTCCAAGAAAACTATCGATCAGCCACCCAAGGATCGGTCCCATGATTCTTTCCGGCCGGTCCCAACGATTGAGCAGATCCATCGACCATGTGCCGTTTGCATGGTTCTTGAGCCACACTCTGAGCAAATCAAGTGTGCTAATTGTGGTGTGAACGTTCACAAATCCTGCTATGGCATTACTGATTCTGATAATGAGGCTAATAGCAACGGTGAAAGTAGTGAAAGCCCGAGCAATGACAGGTTTAAATCTTGGCGGTGTGACGCGTGCAGAAATGATCCTAATCCTTTACTGTCTACGATCTATGGGTGTGTGTTGTGTCCCGTGCGAGAGACAAACTACGATGGCATTATGTACGGCGAGCCCGAGCTACGGCCGGATGCGTTGAAGCGCACGAGCGGCTATAACTGGGTACACGTTAAATGCGCCATCTGGTGCCCAGAAATCAAGTTCGGTGACGTGCAACGACTTCAACCCGTTGAGGGCGTTGCCGGTGCCATTACTAAAAAGGGCCCAGAATATGTGTGTAAATATTGCAAGAACGCGACTTTGACTGGAGCGGTGGTTGTCTGCTTTGGAGGCTGCGGCGGCTCGTTTCACGTTGGCTGTGCCGAGCGTGCGGGTTGTCAGTTCTGGATGCACATAATGGATTCTGATGCAGACCCCAGTATCACCTTTAACGGCAAGACCGTCGAATGCCGTCCCATCATTGTGTGTGGCTGCGAGAACGACAGTGACGATTACATCAAAAGAAAAGGCGTTAGTATCATTAAAACATCGGCAGTTGATGCAGCTACGGGGAAGACGATTCTGCAGCTGTATAATGAGTTCTACAAGCAGAGCGACAACAAGGCACTAACCGGTGCGCGGCGCGTTGCGCACTTGTATCATGAGGCCAAAAAGGCATTAGTTACCTCCGAAAATAAAGGTTCTCACCCAGCACCGGCCAAAGATTCAGGTTTGACTTCTGTATCTTATTCTTCTCCCTCCCCTGTCCTGAAACCTGCTGATGCCTTGTCTATTACTTCTTTGACCAAGCTCAATAACCGCAAATGCATTGACTGCGGGATTAATAAATCGCCGTTTTGGTGGGCTGGGAAAAACAACTTACCACTGTATTGTCACAAATGTTATTACTTCCACCACAAGTGAACGCTTTTAATCAACACTTCATCAAGAGTAACAGCAATACCAGCAGCCTTGCCAATTATTAACGACCCTTAAGACAAAATCCTACCCCTGCGAACTTTCCACTTGCGCATGCGATAATGAATTATATACCAGAATATACTACTAATAGTCTAATCCTGAAATTTTTACAACATTTTGCTAATATAAAAAAATATATACGTGCCTATGATACAATTTTTGTCACCAGAATAATAAATTAAAGGTCGCACATGTTCCTGGAAAGCAAACAAAAAAGATATCTGGTGAGGGAAAAGCAAAGGGAAAAAAATGAATAAATAGAAAATCATGATGTGATATAAACAATGAAAGATTATTGCCGGTGGAAAGTCGAGACATCCGTGATATATGGCAATTTACAGAGAGGTGGCACCACGGAGGGCGCGCTGGATCCGGCTAATTTCATCAAGACTTGTAGCACGCTTGAGTTGCTCACGCAGCTTTTCGCGGTCCTCCTCAGAAAGAGCCTGAAGGGAGGCAGCACCACCACCATCGGCTCCCACTGCAGCTGTACTGGTGGTAAAGACCTTGCTTGCACCCGCAGCCGTTTCGGAGTTAAGGATTTGACGCGCCAGATCCGTCGGTGCATCGAGCGACTCACCAAAAAGCTCGCGCGCATGGGCCCGCTCAGCATCACGCACACGCGTAAAGTCAATGACGCGGAGCCCCGGGTTGCGCCAGATAAGCCAGTCCCTGTAATGCGTTTGGGTCGTACAAGGGTTGTCAAGAGCACTGAAAAACTCGAGGGCCGGGAGCGTGGCCACAAAGGAAAGATCCGCAAGCCCTGCAAGCTGATTACGTGTAAGCACTAATACGCGTAGATTGGGCAGGTTGGCACCAATATTGGCCGCGTTTACCGCGCGGATGCGGTTGTTGGCGACCAAGAGCATCGATAGACGTGGTAGCAGCGGGAAGTTGGTTAGGTGCTGAATGGAGTTGTCAGTAAGATCAATAGCATCGTTAAGATCGCGCGTAATGCCAAGATTCTCAATGATCTGGATGTTGTGGCCTGCAGAATAAAGGAGGTTAGATGGAGAGGGGGGATGGGTGTAGCATTGAGAAGGGCTTACCTCGTAGCGAAAGCTCCCGATCATTGACGGGATTGATATACGACGGTGCCGAAAGTAGCAGCTCTGGAGTAAGTTTCATGTTGGATGGTATCTATATGTGTGTAAATATATGTATGTTGATTGACCAAAAGGTGGATGCGTGGGTGGTATCAGCCAAACGCAGGTTTTAGTGATAATTTTCAGGCTTGTAGTGGAGGTGTCAAAACGTTTGCGCCGAAAGTCCCAAAAAATTTCCAAATTCCTACCCTGTGTGTACACGCCGATATTTTTTATTGTCAAGGTCGGGGCATTTGATCAGTCCTGGTTCTTCTTCTCTCTTTTCTCTTAACAGCATCCGCCATCAGTCACTATTACGACGGCTCTCATCACCACTACTGCTACTATAGCTATATCTTTTTACGTCATTTTTATATTTTAGCACAATTGCACCAGAACATCCAAACTCCTGACTCCAGTATGACAACAACCACCCCGACCCAACAGCCCGCCGAGTTTGATATTGGCGAATGGCACATTGAGACAAACCAGACATCCATTCTTTCAGCTTCAGAAATTGATGCGGCCACAGCGCGGCTAGGGCTACCAATGCCCGAGATGATTTTTGGCAATAACTATGTGCTGCTTAAACATGCGCCCACGGGGTTTGAAATGCGATTTAACACGCTGGCGGCACTTGATCTTGTGGACAAAACGGGCGAGCGTGATGGGCTTGTGCAAGTTTCTTATTCAAAAGCATGGCAAAAATCGCGTGAATCAACGGCCGCAAATAATCCCGACGAGGTGATTCAGGGAATTGTAAAGCCATTTGATTGGACCTACACAACAGCGTACAAGGGCGAGTCGTCGCATGAGCTTACGCAGGCACCAAATAATACCAGCACAGGTCCCAATGGCACTGTGGAGCAGGAGAATGGAGGAGATGAGAACAACAGTGGGTTTGAAATTCCCTTTGACCGGCTACGCCGCCCAGACCCAATTCTTTTCTACAAGGAGATATCCCTTTATGAAGATGAGCTTGGTGATAATGGTATTGTTTCTTATACCATTAAGCTACGCGTAATGCCAGAGCGGTTACTTTTACTTGCTCGGTTTTTCCTCCGCGTTGATAACGTCATGTTCCGGATCCGCGATACTCGTGTATTTATTGAATTTTCAGAAAATTTAGTACTACGAGAATATCAAGAGCGCGAAGATGATTATAAGAATGTTTATCGCAAGATCCCTCGTGTTACCAAGGATTTTGGCCAATGGTTGCGGGACGAGAATTGGGTGTGTTCTAAGATTCAGCCCAAGAAGATTGTACGTGAGCGGATTATCCTAGGGTCCGCGCCGGGGGTCATTGCAGAAGAATCCATGGAAACTATCACAAGAAATCTTAGTTAGCCTAAAGACCAAAGAAAAAATGTATAGTTAAATCTCTGTTTGTTGTTTTTTGCGTTTCTGAAGCAGGGCCGGGAATCGTTTTATTATTATTATTATTATTATTATTATTATTATTATTATTATTATTATTATTATTATTATTATTATTATTATTATTATTATTATTATTATTATTATTATTATTATTATTATTATTATTA
>Ga0160505_100601_pt1 | contig 19591 bp, 11 predicted proteins | sample DIDeMG_FD_108225 | JGI IMG/M metagenome (GOLD analysis project Ga0160505, IMG submission 108225) | Enriched chicken feces microbial communities from UW Madison campus, WI, USA - DID2874_E49_Stillage MG | ecosystem: Host-associated > Birds > Digestive system > Large intestine > Fecal ... | reverse complement strand
TGCCAGTCTCATAGAGACAAATGTTTTTGAAATCTCATGTCTTCTTTGTATATCGTTTTGTTTTGTAAATTTTATGTAACTATTTGATGTAAGGACAATAAACTGATTATCTATCTATCTATCGTTTTGTTTTGTAATTTTATGTAACTATTTGATGTAAGGACAATAAACTGATTATCTATCTATCTATCACCAAGGCCCTTCTTGGTATCAAGAAGGATCTTAGGATCAAGCTCCGGGGAAACTTTCCTCAACAAGTCTCGCTTTGCAGGGTGCAGAGGACACTCCTTGAGGACGTGCTCAACTGTTTCCAGCTGACCACACTCGTTTAGCAGGGTTTGTTCTTCTCAGATTCAGCACATTAATTTTGTTTCATTTGTGAAGGGTTGTGCATCATCAAATATCAAATTATTAACGCTATTGTGTCAATTTTTTCTTAACTCCTTTCAACTAAAGACTTGTTTTGCATTTTTTTAGTTATATTTTGATAGATCTTGTATGGTCTATAGATATCAAAGACTCTCACTTTTCATCAGGCTCACCTGTGTTACAACTTAATTGCAGTGGGCATCTGTCCTCTTTAGTACAGATATTCGATAAGACCAAAAAGATGTTTCAATAAAGGGCAATATCCCTTTTGTCAGAAGGGTCAATATTCTAATATCATAACTAAGATACCCTGCGTCGAATGAATTTTTTTTTCTTGCAAAGTTAGTAAAATTAGGCTCACATCACCAAACTTTACAGTGTCTTTCAAGTTGTGGAGTAAAAGTATTAAGATCTGGTTAGCTGATTTCACCAAGCATATGATAGATGAAAATAATGACGAGTCGAAAAAAAATTCAGTCTCAGGACGAAAACTGTCTATGTTACTATGAAACTATTGTAATATCATAACGTCTAGTTGCACCCACGCTCACATTTTAGACAAATTAGATTGCCACTGACCAATTGATTGTCTTCATCAAGACCTAAAAGAAAATATTGTTTGAAACTTAATATACCCGTGATCTGCCTAAAAGTTTTATTCTAGATTGGCGATACTATTTAGTACTAACCCCAGACTAAGTCTAATCTAAGTTCCTAAAGTTTAATATAAAGTCACGATTGACTGGCACCGGTTCTATAAAATAATATATATTCGTATGGTCTTGACTATTGCAGTTAATGGTCCCAGCGTTCCATGTTTGCTATTTGCGAATTTTGTTTGTTTTTTATAAAAAGGGATATTGCATCATCTGGTTGATTAATCCTTTAGATAGTTAGACCCTATTAACTTTGGGTTGTAAAGCCTTTGACTTTTGCATCCTGTTGCAGTAGCTTAAGTAAACACAGTCTCTTTTTACTTGCTTTGGGTTGCTAGCATTAATGAATACCAGCTAAACAAGTTATTCAATGTCGTATTAAGTAGCTCTCTCAGTCACAACAGAAACCTCCCATGTCTTTCATACTACTCTTGTATATATTCCAATCCAATTTTTATAATAGAGCTCTTTTTAGAGATAAAACAATAATAATAATGATAATACGACAGTAGTAAGAATTGGTGACAGCATTACGTAGATATTGGCGGCACTGTACTGGGTAGCCGCACAAAGAAATAGTATTTTCCTAATATCACTTCTTTCCAACCAAGTCAACTCTTCAGAAACCCATTGTTCTCATCACTAAGAAAAATGAAAAAAATCACTTTTCTTTATTCTGTTTTATTATCTGCGTTGAAGATTTTTTTGACCATTTGTCGGTTCATGAACGAAACCTGTAAGCGGAAAGTAAATAAACTTACAAAACTGACAAGCTTAAACAGCAAGCATCCGGTCAATAAACCGATTATTGATCTTAACAGCAGGCACCAAGAGAGGGTCTAACACCACTTATCTCGGCCAACAAGAATTTAAAAATCCTCATTGAAATTCAATTTTATTTTTCTGTTTTTTTCAATACAAAAGTTTAAAATGCAAAAGCGGCGTACACACTAGAATCACCTTGTGGGCATGTTTTTGTCTTCTCCCGCATAAAAGTTTAAGGAAATGATTGTCATGGCAATGATACTATTGTTATAGAATTTATAAATGCGATAGCAAGTGCGTAATTACTCTACTACCAGTAGTGCAATGTCCGAGTTCAATTCGTTTTGATAAAAGCTTCCGAAGTCTAACGGTATTCTCTAGCCTATCCGTAGTACAAAACTAGTTCCATGTAGAACCCGATGGCTTTGTTGTAAAAAAAAAAAAAAGAAATCCCTACTTTACTATTGATTTCTATTCCTCCAAGAGGCTAATAGATCTAGCTAACCTGTAAGTACAAAGATTTAAAATAAACCCACCTTCCTTTAGTACAAACGGGCACCAAGACATACAGGTCGGCTGCCCTAACTATAAAAGTTTCACGGCCCAGAAAAAAGAAAGCTGGCTAAGCTATTCGAGACCTAGCAGCGGTATAGTTGCTATTGATTTAGGTGTAACAATCATTGTCTTTAAGTAGATTTAATTATTATTTCATGTCGCGCAAACAAGGCGTAAAAAAAAAATATTTGTTCGTGTCGACAATTTTACAAAGGCATAGCAAGTTAATTCTGGAAAAGATGATTGATACGTATTAAAATGTCTCATTATAGAAGAAGAAGAAGAAGAAGAGGTTCGGTTTACCAAATTGATTTATCACAAGGCAAATAACCAGATTTTAACATCAATACCGAATGGCCTTGTGTGCTAATCAGAGCGTGGGAAAGACTGAAATTTTTAAAATTTTAAGCCAGAACCGGCCGAAAGTAAACAAAGCAAAAAATAAAAACAATTTTGCTGCTTGCCATTGAACTGCGGCCAGCCACACTGCCCAGTGATTGGTGTCACGAATCAACAGCTTTAAATTACGTAGTGGCAGACTTGGGTAATACCACATGGCAACCACAGAACAGCTTATAGCTCGGATGCTTGATCCAATAATTTAATGATGAGTTTCTCCATAACCATAAAAATAAAATTGATAAATAAAAAGATAAAAATGCAAAGCAGAACAAGTAATGAAAGACTAGAAAAATAAAAAGAAATTTTTTTCGTTAACTACCAGCCATGCTACGGTTGAAACAACGTAGCAATAATAAAATAAAAATAATAAAACCAAGGCAATATGAAACAGTAATTGCCATCAGGGAAAGCAAAAAAAAAAGCGCATCAACATCAACAGTAACAAAATGGATCAAACGTAGATTCCATGGGATTTGACGTTCTCTAGCATGCCCTCAGGCTGTAGCAGCTCACGTCGCTCAAGCTCCTCCTCTAGCACACCCAGGAAACGAAGAAAGCTGTTGGACGAGCCACGCTCGCGGACAATAATGATACTGGTGCTCTCTCCATAGCTGTAGCTACTATTGCGGTTATTCGAGCGCCTAATAAGGGCGGCTTCGCTAATGATAGAGCCCAGCTCTATACGAAACCGCGCAGAGCGCACCATTAGCACATTGGTCGATGAAACTTTTGCGCGTATCGAGTAGCCACTGCCAGATTCCTCCTCCGAAATCTGTGATATGCCATAGCGCTGCCACTCAGAAAGAATTAGGATTATTGTGCGTCGCAGCTCAGCTGGCGTTAGCGGTGAATAAAATCCTTTGGTTTCAGAGCGACTACTACTCGACAGCATTTTGGTAAACCAATTCTGCTTTGTCTGCGTTGATGGCTGGCGTTTGAGCCCGTGATGCATAATAGTGATGTTAGAAAGACAGGATGTGACTCCATTGGCTGTAGAAGATGCCCGAGTAGAAGTCATGTTATCGCTGGTCATATCTTGTTGCGGTGGAGGAGAGGTAGCCTTTTTAGGCATAAGTGTAAACTTGCGCAAAATGCTTTTGCTTTTGGAAACAGCCGATGATGCTGGTGAAGGTGATGGTGTCGGCGGACTGACACTTCGAGACGTTGACAGAGGAGTCTGTGGGAGTACATGCACTTCTGGCAAAGACGGCCCAAGACTAACTTCAGACTTGCGATCGTGCATTCTCACGCGGGGCTTTTCAAAAATAGGTGAGTTGGTTGGCTGATAATGGCGCGTCTCAAGTGGCTTTGGTAAAGTCAGTTGCATGCTGGACGTTATTGTGAACTTAGTATTGGGTCCAAATTTAGATGTGAGCGTAGCAGGAGGTTTTTGGTATTGGGTGGCTTCATTAAGCCGGGGTTGGAATGTCTCTGTCTTCAGCAGCTCCGAGATATGCAATTGACTTTTGGGGAAGTCGGCATTGGGAATGTTCTTCTGGTTACCACTTGGAGTAGCATGGTCTTCATCAATTCTCGGGGGCTTGGGAAGGCTGGAAGCATTTCGCGTGCGTTTAAAAAGCGCGGGTTTAATCTCCTTCTGTGCAGGACTCTCGAGGAATAATTTGCGTGCATGCTTTGAATCACTGCTCTCTAGCCGTCGCTTAGTATGCAAGTCGCCATCCTCTTCCACTGCGTCAGCAAAGCGGTCCTCTTCAAAAGGTTGTGGAGACAGCTTTGCGTGTGAGACATTAGCAGGCTCTAGAGGCGATGGTAAGTCTTTAAATTGGTATTGATTAGAGTCATCAAATAATACCAAAGTGTTCTCTGTAGAAGTCTTCTTATGAGTACTCAGTAGGTTGTCAGGCTGAACAGAACTAGGGGCTCTAAAATTAAAAGCCTGTTCTACCATCAAAGCAAACTCCGACGAATCCGTGGGGTTTTCAATACGCACCAATGGTGACAAAATGGGCTCAGTCTCTGTAGGTAAAGGTGGAGGGGGGCTTGCTTGACGAGCGATTGAGTTGACCGAACGAGACTGTGATTTGGACAAGCTCTTCTGCGAGCGTGTGCGCGGGCATCGAATGCGAGAGCGACTTCTACTTCTCGAAGTACCACGGCTCCGTGACCGAGTTTTGTTTAGCAAAGGCTTATTTCGCCGCGAGTGAAGCTTGCTAATACTAGCTTTGCCGTGGTTTGTTCGATACCTCATCAGCAAACAGTAAAATGTCTTTTCATAATTTTGATCCTCTGATAAAAGATTGCGAATGACAGATTCTCTAGATGCACCATTCCAGAGGGTTTGGAGGTTTTTCAAAATCTCTGGGTCGATTTCTTCTTCTGACTTTACTGGATGTGAAACCAGGTCAGCATCAAGAGGCTTGGGTACATGTTGGGGACGGCCCTTGACCTTAAAATTGTATTTCATGAGCAGCGGATGCTCCAAAATTTCGGGTATAGTGATTCGGTCTTCAGGGTTCACACAAAGCATTCTTGAGATGAGATCTCTGGCGTTGTCGGAAATCTCCTTCGGCAGTATGTATCTTCCTTTTTGCACTTTAAGTAGTAAGCGCCGAATGTTGTCGTCGTCAAAGGGCAAACGGCCTGTGAGCAGCGCAAAAAAGATTACGCCGCATGACCATATATCAGACGGACCTCCATGATATCTTTTGCCTGCGACAATCTCGGGTGACGCATAGTGTGGTGAGCCACAGGAAGTCTCTAGCATCTTGTCTGAAGTTTCCAACGCAGCCATGCCGAAGTCTGCGATTTTGATGTTTCTATGCTTATCTAAAAGAATGTTTTCAGGCTTCAAGTCACGATGACAAATGTTAAATCTATGACAGTAGTCGAGACCGCGAACAATTTGACTGAAGTAGTTTACGGCCTCGGCCTCACCCAGGTGGCCCTTGGAGAGAAGATAGTTGAAAAGCTCGCCACCCTCAATGTACTCGAGTACGAGGTACAATTCGCCTTTGTTCTCCCAAACGTCATATAATGCCATGACATTGGGGTGTTGGATAAGCTTCATGACAATTATTTCGCGCTCAATTCCGTAGGGCGCCTTTTCGGGCACAGAGTTGTTATCGAGATTGCATGCACTTTTGGGGACTATCTTAACAGCTGCAAACTTGCCAGTAGTGATATGTTTGGCAAGACGCACTCTACCTGACGAGCCTCTGCCCAGTGTGCGCCCGAGCTTCCATGGACCAATATGTGACTTTGTTTTTTTCGAAGAATTAGAAACGGGTGGCAGGCGCCTAGTCTCTAGTGAGTCCTCCAGCCTGTGAGTATCAGCCGCGACAGCAGCTGGTTTTGAAGACGAAGTATCTTCCATTCTGAAGCGCCTTGGTGATGAAAAGCGATGACGGTGATTACAATGAGCAAAAGAGAAGAAATTAACAAGAAATTGAACAAGAAGAAGAAGAAATAAAACCAGAAGATAAATAAATAAAAATAAAATACAAATAAATAAATAAATAAATAAATAAAAACATAAGAAACCAGAGAATAAAGGGCAAAAAGGTTGTCGCTTGTTTGTTTTGAAATCACAAACTAAGTTAGCACAAAGTGCTAAAGTCTAAATAGAGCAAACAGACTCTAAGACAATAATGGCCTAGGCCAGCTGGCAGATTAAGGTACATCTTGTTGGTAACAGCGCATTAGGTCCCGTGCATGGAAATAGAACCACCCGGTTCTAGGGTTGGCACCCCCTGGCGGCGCGCCCGTGGGTCCGCCTGCTAGCCCCCTTATGCGGAGCTGCTTCTAATCAGGCGAAGAGGTTTTTCATCCCTTTCAGACCCAGAACTTCAAACTTGCCCATTTCACCGTCCCCATCCCCCTTTTTTTGAAATTCGCTAGACATAAATAGTTGAAACCTCCTTCTTTTCCTCCTTCTTCTCTTCTCTTTCCTGCTCAAACAGTGGGTCGTTATCGTCATCCCTTAGCATCATTCACCATCATGTCTTCCAGTAATACGCATAAGCGTGCACCATCCACTACGTCTACCATTAAGCCCGGCTTGCTCAGCGTATCCGTGGCTCAGGCTCACGGCCTGTCGCTTCCCCCGGGCTACCAAGCGAATCCCCAGATCCAGTCGTACTTTCAGCGCATGTCCCCCTCTAAGTCAGAGGTATTGTCATCCTCTATCTCTCGCACAAGCCCCAGCTCGCCGGCCCCACCCCGGCGTAAGACGATGCCAGTGTTCCTTGTCATCGAGTTTGACAAAACTCAGATCGTTTTGGAGGCGTCCAGCGGGTCGCTCGAATCACCAGTCTGGAACACACTCTCCAACTTTGACGTCTCGCGCGTTGAAACACTCGGACTTCAAATCTATACGCGCATCCCCAACATGACACCCTCTTCACCTGGATCAGGCTCCGTGTCTAAATCCAGCGATAGCGCATTGAAGACTGGTCCCACAGGCAGCACCCGTCGCTACGAGGAGATTTTCCTTGGCGCCTGCAAGATTTCTGTCGACCCATCTAAAGTGTCTAGTGGCTCAACCCTGTTCAATGGCTCTATCCCTCTCTCCGGTGGCTCTGGCAAACTTGACATTCGCATCGACTATCAGCCCAACAAAAACAAGCCGCTCACCATTGATGATTTTGAGCTGCTGACTGTTGTTGGCAAGGGCTCGTTCGGCAAAGTCATGCAGGTGTGCAAGAAGGACACCAAGCAAATCTACGCTCTTAAGACTATTCGTAAAGCCCACATTGTATCCCGATCAGAGGTAAACCACACTCTCGCGGAACGTACAGTACTTGCACAAATCGATAACCCGTTCATTGTTCCCCTGAAGTTCAGTTTCCAGTCTCCCGAGAAGCTATACTTTGTTTTGGCCTTTATCAACGGCGGTGAGCTGTTTCATCATCTGCAGCGCGAAGGCAAGTTCGACTTGAACCGCTCACGTTTCTACACTGCGGAACTGCTATGCGCTCTCGAGTGTTTGCACGAGCACGACGTCATTTATCGGGATCTGAAGCCTGAAAACATTCTGCTTGACTACACTGGTCACATTGCGTTGTGTGACTTTGGTCTGTGCAAGCTCAACATGGCGGGCCAAGAGCGCACCAACACGTTCTGTGGCACACCAGAGTATCTTGCACCTGAGCTGCTACTTGCACAAGGCTACACAAAGGTGGTCGACTGGTGGACACTTGGCGTCTTGTTTTATGAAATGCTGACTGGTTTGCCTCCATTTTACGACGAAAACACAAACGATATGTACCGCAAGATTCTGCAAGAACCCCTGCGATTCCCCGACGACATGGACCGCGAAGCGCGGTCTTTGTTGATTGGTCTGCTTGATAGAGACCCTCAAAAGCGGTTGGGTATTAACGGTGCAGCCGAGATCAAAGCGCATCCATTCTTTGCACAGATTGACTGGCAGCGATTGATGGCCAAAAAGTACGCGGCTCCCTTCAAACCCGCAGTCGAGAGTGCGGCGGACACTAGCAACTTTGACAAGGAGTTCACGAATGAGGTCCCTGCCGACTCTGTTGTTGATGACTACTTGTCAGAGAGTGTGCAGCAGCAGTTTGGTGGATGGACCTACACGGGTGACTCGAAGCTGGCGTCATCGGTGAACGGCAACAGCACCAGCAAATGGTAAATTAAAATAAAATACGAAGAAGGAATGAACATAATTGTTGAAGAATGGCTCAAGGCATGAAGGAATACAGAATCATCATAGCGCCATTACATTGCTGATGTTGTAGAAATAAACAGAGGTTAAATCATATAAAAATCATCAAAAAAAAATTTAAAATAAGACCTTTTGTTCTTCACACCAAGCAGCTGTAACTCGACGAGGATCTAATAGCTACATAGCCATGCAGAAGCAAGTTAAGATCAAACAGGAGTTCGATGAACAGAGCCTCATGGTGGAACCCAAGGGTTTTGGCATGAAAGCTCTCTCGAGGGCGGATAAAGAAGCCTCGGAGGATGAGTCAAGTGGAGAACAGAACTCGCAGTACAGTGAAACTCACGCTGATGATACAGGCTACAATGTGTTCCTTTTAAGTGATCCTGACTTCATAGCTGACGTTAAATCCGATGGTAACAGCAAAGAACAATGCAATTATGAGGGCTACTCACATAGCAGAAGCCGTAACGGCAAGAAGAAAAGGAAGGAGAGCTTGCAGAGTGAATCTCCCGGTGGAACTATTCAAGCACAAACTGAGATCAAAGAAGAAGTTGAATCGAGCTCAGACCAGGAAGATCAGGGTAGGTACTTTTCATTCGTGTTTGCTGAAAGTCTCAACCTAGAGACTTATATTGTACTAGGTATCAGCAGCGGCTTGATAAAAACGATATGACCTGTTGGTGCCAACAATCTTTTATGTCATTATAAGTCCGGTGGGTCTTGCGTCGTGGTTGCTGCTTACCGTCATTTTCTTGCATTAGTACTAACTGTCCTTTTGTTTTCTGTACTTGTACGCACACGCAGTTACCAGAGAAGACATTACAAGGATGTTGACCAAGTTTTCTACGCGGTGCAAAAGAAATCTGTCAGCATCATCGGTGCCGTACCCCCTACAGAAAGAAGACAGGGAACCCACTGCCGCCGTCTTAAGCGCAACTGGCAAGCAGGACTTTGGTGCCATGTCTCATGACGAATGGGAAGCGCATGGTCAAGTGTTAGCAAAGCGTGTCCAGGAGTTTATTGGCAAGCTGCTTGCGTTCCGAAAGTAAGTAGAGAAAAGTAAGTGATATATCCACTATCACTATACATGCAATTAAGCCTCACATTAGACATTACAAAAAAATTATATATATGGAACACAAACAATAAAACGAGACAACAACTACTAAAACATGAAATCAGGGCCAAATCGGAAAAGATTCAGGAAATGGACCGGCTTCTGGACCGCCAGGCTAAAGATCTAGAGGCACAAAATGCTGCGTTGAAGAAGAACCTGGGGCGATTCAAAGATCGCGCACAAGAGATTGTGCAAGAGCTGGAATGATGGCCATAGTCAGAAATAAGATAGACTGGCATTATAATTCAACCGGCAATTGCTGAAGCCTAAGTCCGGAGGATACCCATTAGAAGATATAAGAAAGAAACATAAGAAAAAAATGAGCGTTTGGTTTAATCCTGCGGATCCATGATTGATCACACGTTAGCTGTGGCCGCCGCCACCTCGCTTTGGCGCCGTGTAAGATAACGCTGTAGTGCCGCCTGGCTCTCTGCATAAGTCGGAAGAATATCAGTGGGTCCATCGCTGCTGTCGTCAGACCAATCAGTGCTTGCAGACAATGTACTGCGGTCAAGAGTCTCGTCAAGCGCCTCGCACACTTGCTGTTCAACCCAGAGGCTGAAAATAAGCCCAAGAAAAGAATGGGCCTTTATGGCACTGCTAAATCGCACACTACCGTTAATATGAAGAGTACGATGCTGCCTCGGTCTATCTTTCATCCCAGTTGTGTTGAGTTCATTTTCATCATTTTCCGGGTTGGCAGCAAACAAAAAGTGATGCCGCGTCGGTGAGGTCTCAATGACATTCATGGAGATGAGGTCTGCAATAATTATGTCGACTTCGCCGTGCCGCCGGGTTGGTTTAATAGTTGCTACTGGTATATCTGTGGAGCTAGAAGTTCTAGTGCTTTTCTTATACCTACTGCATTCCTGTGGAGAGCAGCTTGCTGGAGGACTGCTAGGAATACAGACCGACCTGTTTTCTGTTGGTCTCCGGGGGCTACTACTAACGTCTCTGTCAATACTTCTTCTGCTGCTGCGGCCCGGGTGCGGAATGAATATCAGTCGCTCGCTGGTCACGTACACAACACCAGTGTCACTGGCATCGCCGACTGTGGTTCGTTTGTTGGTGAAAGCCTGGATTAACACCTCGTTGGGATGCAGGATAGGCTCGGGAGCCGCATGCTCCGTGTGCGGGGAGTATGTAAGCGGCGGGGATCTGACGTCGCTGTGGTGGAGAGTTTTGGCCTGGCGGCACCGGAGCTGACGCTTGTTGCTGTTGGATCGACCGGGTATTCTAGGGTACCATTGACTCCCGACACCAGGTTTTTGAGTAATGAAAAAGTTCATAGACAGGAAGCGCCACAGGGAAGACGTTTGATTAAAAGATAAAAGAGTTTGCAAAGCAATCACTGGGGTTTCTACGGTATGACGATGAGTTTGACCGGTAAGTCGAGGATCAAGATGACTGGTAAATCTTTATCTGAAAAGGACTAATAGTAATAAGATTAAGGATTTGCAGATGCTTTTAAGATTAAGGAGAAAATGTTTATTTTTGTCTCCACAAAGCAAAGAAGGCCTTTTCTCTTGGCAAATGCTTTGAGAAAAAAAAAATCAAAATAAGAATAATCAAATTAGTGATAATCAAATTAGGCATTTAATATCAATTAGTATATTAAATCTTGTGCTTGTAGCATTGTTACGGTCCGGCCATGACCAGATACCGCATGGCCAAGTAGTTTTAACGTAGCGGAGTTTTCATCGGTGTCGTGTCTCCCATTCGTTGAATTGCTTGCTTGGTAGCCATTTCAATAAGGCTGCCGCGGTCATAGGTCAAGTACCATCAGTGTAATTAGATTAGCAAAAGCCTGAAAACCATTTTCTCCTCAATTGCATCCCATGGGTTCAATTAAGTTGGCCCTTTGTTCTCATTTAGTTCTGTAACACCCAACAATTTGGGTTGTTGTTTTCCCTCTTCATTCCCAAGAGATGACTCTGCTGTTTGGCGTCAGGCATGTTCTAGCCCAAACTAAAGCATCATATGAGCATTTGAATCTTCAGGTGTGCTATTCGCGCAGGATCGGCTCAGCCGGCAGGCTGGTGTAGGTATGGATACGAGAAGTCGGGTTGGACCGCATATCCAAGGTTTTTACTTTTCATAGGAAACAAAAAAGAAAAATTACGCAACTTAAATATCAATATAAATTTCCTGCCACACAAAATTTCCGGCTCTTTGGGCATTATCCGAACTAGAGCAAAGATGAAAAGGGACATTAAGCTGGTAAACAGACGCCTTAACATGCATAGATGGCTCCTTTAGGCTACCAAGGGGGGTTCAGTGGTCACCATCGCCGTTAATTTCAGCACACCCGTCAAAAAAAAGATTTGAAATCGATCTGATCGCAGGAGTTAACGCTAATCGAACAGGATTTGTGGATATTTAAACCGCTCTTTTCAATAATAGAAGAATACGTATTTAAAATGAGTTCAGATGAGCGTCATAAATAGGTATGAGTAATCTCCATAACAGCCTTTGGCCACCCACACACATGTGGTAAAGGGGTTATGCTTAGAACTCAAGGAGGTAAAATCAGAGCTCAGACAGGCCGTCAATGGTAGTCCTAAGCTCTTGAAATTACTAATGGCCTGACTGCCTGCTTCTTGTTTATGACACAATTTCCAATAACCAAGTTTATCGCTGCAACACGCATATTAAGGGTCCTTGCCACAGTGCTGACTTGATATTACACTGGCGGGAAGTTTGCCCACGTCGTGTGGCCTACTGCCGTTCTATCCATGACGGCGCCCAGTATTCCGTTTCTAGTCCCTGTTCATCTATCCATAGCATACCTGCGCGTACCATCTCATCAAGCACTGTCACAGCACGTACAGGCTCCCATCCAAGGTTGTCTCTCAGCAACGAAACACTCACGTAGCCAAGAGCCTCGCACGCAGCGAGTACGGCAGACTGGTCCGACGATAGCTCGCTCTGCACCGACCGGATATACCGCGTACCACCAATTTCCACTAGATCAAGCCCCTTGCCCAGCACTGCAAGCGACCGCACTGCGCGCTCAATGTCATCGTCACTCACATCCACTGGTGGTGACGCACTGGCCAGACGCCGTTTCACCTCGCTCACGGCCAAAATTCCGCCGTTTGTGTCCTTTGTGATTCTGGTCTGCTCAATAACCTTGACCGCCACTTCGAAATAAAAGTCGTTCACGTCACGGCCGAGGAGGCTGGCCCACATTGATGATTTGCCTTTATTACTGCTGCTATTGTCGCGGCTACTAGTTAGGGGGTCGACGCCAATATTCGCGCACATCTGCGCAAACTGAGTGCGAAATGCAGCATTGGTGCGAATCTCCTTGGCGTGTTCTACTGCAAAATAAGCAAGTGATGAGCGAAACACTTCTAGCTGGTTCGCCAGCTCGGCGGACTGCTTTTGGATCAGCATGCTGCTGAGGTCCGAGTACTGTTGTGCGGAGCGCTCCCGGTTTTCAAACGCCGCAATACCAACTTTTCTCATAGTGTATGAAGGAAATAAATATGAGTCTATATTTCTTTAACTGCTCAATGGATTGAAACCCGTTGAACGATGCAATGAAGGATGGCGTTGGTTTGGAAGGCGGATAAAGCAAGAGGAAACCAGTATAAGAGTTCCATCCGATAAGAGTAGCTAATGCCCACGTGACACTTCCATAAAAGAGAAATCCAAAAAGACATATTTTAAGGTTTTCAAGCTTTCAATAACATCAAGCGTATTAGATGAATGGACAATCAGTTTAGATAGATAGAAAATCAGTTTATCACCCTTTGATCAAATAGTTATAAATACATTATATAACGAGATGATATACAAAGAAGAAATGAGATTTCAAAAGTGTTTGTGTCTATGGGACTATCAAGATAGCGGTGGACAATCAGTTTATCTTTGAATAAAAAAATTACCAAAAAAAAATAGCATATAATAAAGCGTCATTATCTGAAGAACGAAATGCCCCCTTTTAAGAATGCTTCAAATGCTTTTTTTTTCTTTTTCTTCTTTTATTTGGAGGTAAATTTTGAACTAGTCATAAAAACTAACTGAGAGTCTCCAAAAAAATATTATCAAAAAAATGGACGACACCGGAATTGAACCGGGGACCTCTCACATGCTAAGCGAGTGTGATAACCAACTACACCAGACGCCCTTTATTACATCATTATAAAACTCAAGTCTTTATAATATGTAATCTCCAAGAATATGATTTATGATTAAATAAAGTAAAAATTGAGTTTTACTAATTTCATTTAATACAAAATATGTGTTAAATAGATCTTATCATTAGTCAAAACTTATATATTTACTGAAATAATTTTTTTGATGTTTCACGTGACTTTTTAGCTTCAGAGTTTGTGGTCTGATAGAGTTTAAAAAACTAATTTTCGCTGTAATGGCCTTTGGTAGAATTGGTGCACGCTCTGCAACTTTGATTTACTATGGCCTGTCGGTGTCCGTTTCGAATCCAGGGGTTCGCATTCTGAGCCAAGTGAGTAATCCTTGTGCTTGTCGTGCGTTAAGTAGTGGAATCACACTCGAGGGGAGCAATCCAGCAGAGAGATTTCAGCCCATGGCATGGCGCAGCGGATGGCACTGATAGGTTGAGTCAATGTGTAAAGCATCGTATTGAAACTATCTTTTTGTTTATTTTGCAATTTTTTGCATCAACTAACTGAATACTAAATCAAATCAAAAAAGTTTCAGAAGGAGGTAGAGATTACCAGCGGCCTGAAGATAGAATAACAGCACCAACCTCAAGGAGAGCTTTAAAAAAACACCAGCCCTGGACTATCGTGGGATTTTTACAACAACAATTCTTTCCGAGATATAATGACCAAAGTGAATTGTCCAGACCCTTGATAACGTGGATCATTTAAGGACGAGCACGAAGATAGATAATCAGTTTATTGTCCTTACATCAAGTGGTTTCATACAAAATTACAAAACAAAATGACATGCAAAGAGGAAATGAAATTTCAAAAACATTTGTCTCTATGAGACTGGAAAGGTAGCGGTGCCAGTGCCCGTTATAAGTTCAGATGTTCGATGGTGCCGAATTCTCCACGAATATTTCTATGTGTTATGAACTACAACACCACCCGTGAGTTTGGGAGTAGATTCCTGAACAGAATACTTCTTCAGCACCTGATTTTACTTTACTTCTTGACAGTCAGAAGAGAATTCGAGTGGTAACCATGTTCTTCATTTTGCTTATTGCCGCATTCATTCACGTCATGGCTAGCTAAATAGCGCAGTTTCTCAATGTTTTACTGACTTGCTCTTCCAGTGGAATGCACAGACTGCAAAATGTGACGTAGAAAATTGTTTCAACATATATACAGAATCTGAGGAGTCATTGAGGATATTGAATATCTACCTCCATCTCCCCCATTAAGTGCGCTAGCTGGCCAAGCTCAGCAAAGTAAGCTTTCAAAGAATCAAGTGTCTTCCTTTGCTATACTTTTTTGTCGTTTCTTTTAGTATACAACTTGAAAATACTGTACCAATAAGTTAGGTCACTGCCATGAACAATAACAAAGATTTTTTTATCAAAGATACCAGAACAATAACCAATATATATTTAATAAAACATGTTTGATGGCGCTGATACGTAACATCTTCATTCTTATCGAAATAGAGAAAAGGGTCTTCAGCCGCATGGCCCTAACCTGAGTTTTTAGAATTATTCACGTGACAAGTCATTTTGTCAAAATGGTAATTGTTTTTTTCTGAACCATCTGGCATTTAAATCCATAAACATAGAAAACACACATTCACATCAACATCCCTCCACCTGTAGTTTCTAAAAGATAATCATATAACGACACCCCAAAACACACACACACACACACACATATATACACAACAAAACACATAGATAACAAAAAAAATGCCGACATTTGGACAGCTCCGTACCCAGGCCAGGAGTCTTGAGACTGAGACTGAGACCCTATTGTCTCGTTACGCGGGGTTTGCGCAGAGCCTAAGCGCCAGCGTCATGGAGGACGAAAACAAGGTGGTCAAAAACATTGAGGAAAATCTCCGAAAGGTAATTTTTTTTTTGTTTCCAAAAAATTTTTTTTTAGCACAATGCTAATCTCTGTTAGCCATTGTTGTTTCATTGAGGAAGTAACTAACTTTGATCCTTTTTTTTTGGGGCGATTCTAGAGAGGCGATATTTTGGCGCAGTTGAACCGCGAGATTGAAAGCGACACCAAGACCTCGACAACACAGCTATACCAGGTCCAGCGGCACCGCGAAGTGCTGGCCGAGCACCGCAATGAATTTAACCGTATCCGGTCCAATTTGCAACACGACCGGAACCACCTTAACCTCCTGTCATCGGTGCGGGAGGACATTACGCAACACCAGCAGCAACAGCAGCAGGCGCGGGAGGGCCGCGATGCCGACTACTACCTCATGAACGAGCGCAACCGCATCGACAATTCAAATTCCATGGCCGACAGTCTTTTGGCGCAGGCGTACGAAACGCGCGACGAGTTTGTTCGTCAACGCACAACCCTCTCGGGGGTCCAGCGCCGCCTGGTGGGCACGCTCTCGAATATCCCCGGCATCAACACCATCATTGCCAAAGTCAACACGAGGAAAAAGCGCGATAGCTTGATCCTGGCTTCTCTCATTACCTTTTGTGTGCTGCTCATCCTCTTCTTTCATTAAGTCGTGGCCACCAACACCTCCCCCCGCTACTGCTTTCGATGCTGCTTGCTGCTGTTTATTGCGCCGGATTACACACCCTGCGCTTGTATAATTACTTCAATACACGTCCATTCCTAATCTCATCATTATTCTTTTTTTTTTTTAAAAAAAATATAATAAAAAAACGCATTTAGTATTTGTATATCTCTTTCTAAACTACTAAAAACAAAAACAAAAAAAAAAGAACAAAATAAAAATCATATCTCTATCAAACAAATAATAAATAAGTGTACAATCTAGAACAGACCCTCAATCTCTCCGTCCTCGCCGACCTCGACATTAAGGTAGCCAGCGTGGGTGGGGAGACCGGGGATGGTCATGATCTCGGCAGCAAGGGCATAAAGGTAGCCAGCACCAACCGACGCTCTCACATCACGAATGGGCATGACAAAGCCGGTGGGGACACCCTTGAGACTGGGGTCGTGCGAAAGTGAGTACTGCGTCTTGGCAATGCAAATGGGCAGGTTACCAAAGCCCTGGGCGGTGTAGGTTTCAATCTTCTTGCGAGCAAGTTCACTAAGCTCAACGCGCTCGGCTCCGTACATCTTTTGGGCAATGATGTTGAGCTTCTCCTCAGGCGAGCTGCCCTCGGTGTTGTAAAGCAGCTTGAACTGGCTCTTATCAACAGAGTCGGTGGCCTTAATGACAGACTCAGCAAGGGCAATGGCACCCTTGCCACCTTCCTCCCAGTGGTTAGTGGGGACAGCATCAAAAGCACCAGCAGAAAGAGCTTCCTGTCTAATGGCCTCAAGCTCGGCGTCAGTGTCAGTAACAAATCTGTTGATGGCAACAACGACGGGGGCGCCATAAGTACGGGCGTTTTCAATCTGCTTTCTCAGGTTGGTGGAAGCACCCTTGCGAACAAGATCAACATCCTCGTTCAGGTAAGCATCAGAGAGAGGAGCACCGGGCTTGACATCGGGACCACCACCGTGAAGCTTAAGAGCACGGACAGTGGCAACAATGACAACAGTGTCGGGCTTGAGACCACTGGTACGGCACTTAATGTTGAAGAAGCGCTCACCACCCATAGTAAAGTCGAAACCAGCCTCAGTTACAACGTAGCCAGCTTGGTCCTTGTAGTTTTCACCCTCCTCAGTACCGGCAAGCTTAAGAGCAATCTTGTCAGCAAGAACGGAGCTAGCACCGATACTAATGTTAGCAAAGGGACCAGCATGCACAAAGACAGGAGTACCCTCAAGGGTCTGCATGAGGTTGGGCTTAATGGCGTCCTTGAGAAGAGCAGTGAGAGCACCAGCGGCACCAATATCTTCACAAGTAATGGCCTCGCCTTGCTTGTTGCTAGCAACAACCATGCGTCCAAGGCGCTGTCTCATGTCCTTCAGGCCAGTAGAGAGAGCAAGAATGGCCATGCACTCACTGGCAACGGAAATGTCAAAACCAGTAACTCTGGTTTGACCCTTCTCGGTGGGGGCCTCGCCGATAGTAATGGTACGGAGCATTCTGTCGTTACAGTCAACAACACGTCTCCAGGTAATAGTATCGGGGTCAATATCAAGACGAGCAAACTTGGTAATCTCCTCAGGAGTGAGAGAGTTAGGGTCAGTCTTGTTGATGCCCAACTTTTCAAGTCTAGCAAGCATGCTGCGAGTAAACTTTCTGACGCCCTTCTTGGCGGGAACAAGTCTCTTGTATAGAGCCGCGTCCTTTTGGCTGTTCTCGTGGAACATTCTAGTGTCAATAGCAGCAGCCAGCAGGTTGTTGGCAGCAGAGATGGCATGGATATCACCAGTCAAGTGCATGTTGAATTCATCCATGGGGATGACCTGGGAGTAACCACCACCGGCAGCACCACCCTTGATACCAAAGGTGGGGCCCATGGAGGGCTGGCGAACAGTAGCAAATGCAAGCTTATCAAGGTGGGCGCCCAAAGCCTGGACAAGACCAACAGTGGTGGTGGACTTGCCCTCACCAAGAGGAGTAGGGGTGATACCAGCAACAAGAACGTACTTACCGTCACGTCTCTCCTTCAAACGGTCAAGCACCTCCAAGCTAACCTTGCCCTTGTAGTGGCCGTATTGATCAAACTCGTGCTCGGTGATGCCAATTTCCTTGGCAACGTCCTTAATTTTCTTGGGCTGCTGAGCACGGGAGATGGCGATATCAGAAGGCACGGGGGACTTGAGCTCAAGCGGCAGAGGAGTAATGGATCTGTGGCTCTGCTCAGAGGCACGCTTGGCAGAGTTGAGAACATTCTGAACCAGCATGGCAACGGTCATGGGACCAACTCCACCGGGGACGGGGGTAATCTTGGAAGCAACCTTGACAGCAGAGCTGTACTCAACATCACCAACAAGTCTTTTACCGGACTTTTTGGTGGCATCGGGAACGTGGTTGATACCGACATCAATGACAACGGCACCGGGCTTGAGCCACTCACCCTTGACAAATTCGGGGACACCAACAGCAGCAACAACAATGTCAGCCTCTCTGACAATGCTGGGAATGTCCTTGGTACGGCTGTGACACACAGTTACGGTTGCGTCAGCATTTCTCAGGAGGTATGATGCTGGGTTACCAACAATGTCAGATCGGCCAACAACAACAGCACGCTTGCCCTTGATGTCAACGCCAGCCTTTTCAAGCAGAACCATGACACCCTTGGGCGTGCAGGGCACAAAGAGCGGGTTGCCACCTCTCTTGGCAAGCTCACCAACGTTAAGGGGGCCAAATCCGTCAACGTCCTTCTCGGCAACAACGGCATTGGTGATTGTAGTTTCGTTAATAGACTTGGGCAGCGGCAGCTGAACAAGGATACCATGGACCGAGGGGTCATCGTTGAGAACGTCAATGTCATTCAGCAGCGTGGCTTCAGTGACTGTTTCAGGGAGCTTTCTCAGCTCGCATTGAATATTAGCCTCTTGGGCGGCCTTGAGCTTCATTCTGACGTAGGCATTTGAGTCCTGCCGGCTTCCAACCTGGATGATAATGAGTTTTGGGCTAAAGGAGGGCTTCTGGGCTCTGATAGCCTGGATTTCCTCGTGAGCAGCGAGTCTAATGGATCTGTATGAGAGTTAGCAATGCTGCTAGTAAAAAAATAAAAAGAAGAAAAAATAATACTTACTTAGCAACCTTTTTGCCGTCAATTGGCTCAGCATCGAGCAATCTGGAGGTGAGGGAGAAATCACGCCGTAAGGCAGAGGTGGGTTTTGTGATGGATCTTAGAGCCTGTCTAAACACAGGTCTCGCTTTCGAAGTATATCTAAGCATTTTTATGTTTGTCGCAAGTAAGGCGGGATCTGAGTTGATCTATAACAGACAGTAGAAAACAGGAAAAAAGAATTATAAAGCAAAAAAAAAAAAAAAAAAAAAAAAAAAAAAAAAAAAAAAAAAAAAAAAAAAAAAAAAAAAAAAAAAAAT